>ERZ808270.1406-NODE-1406-length-10327-cov-34.937597_pt1 | contig 10327 bp, 3 predicted proteins | sample MGYA00521082_ERZ808270 | MGnify/ENA primary metagenome ERZ808270 (study PRJEB31516, sample SAMN03275594) | gut metagenome | biome: mammalia-associated habitat; material: feces | host: Papio cynocephalus | place: Kenya | collected 2012-07-27 ...
TACTTGCTTCTGCTTGTTTTTCTAATTGTCGAAAATGATACTTCGCTGATACTTCACTGACACTTTAGTGTAGATTTTAAGGGGAAGTATCAGCGTATGTATATATTTGAATTACAGAATGTTATTTCGTAAATCGCCAGGGGCAATGATACATTGATACTTTTTTCCCGAAAAAACGAAGTTTAAATGTTTGGATTTTAGCAAAAAAACGAAGTTTAAATGTTTGGATTTTAGCATTTTTAATATGTAAAAAGCTGATTTGTAGATTCTTTTGTGGAGTCAAAAGGCATTACCCATGCTGTAAGGACTTCTCTGGAGAACTTTGGGCAATTCAAGAAGAATGATTGTTTGATTGATATTTACCCGCTGTATGCTTTGAGAAATCTTATCAGGCAATAATGGATTATTGGGACATTAGCCTCCTTGTTGTTATAAAAAGATAGCAACAAGGAGGTTTTGTTGATACATCGTGAACCATTTCCGCCGATTCTCTATGTTTTTATGGGTTGTAGGCAAGTTATAATGTTTTTTCTATAAATTTATAGTCATTATCTTGCTATCTTTTTAGTAAAGACAAAGCGTAGAGTGGCAGGATGGTGACATGCCGGATGGCATCGTTGTCCTCTTTGTCGATGTAATCGAACTCTCCGAAGTTTTCGAGCGAACAACGGAAAGCTTCTGAGAGCTTCTTCTCTCTCATGAATAACCAAAGGCTCTTCATTCCGCCTTGTGTGCCTGATTTTATCTCAATAGGAGTAATCTTCATGTTATGGATTTCGAGATAGTCGATTTCTGCAACACTTTTCCCCTTCTTTTCCCAATAGAACATCTTTTGGCGTTGGATGCAAGGTTTGTTGCGCATGATCTCAAGTCCTGCCACCATTTCTGTGAGACCACCCTTGTTGACAAGTTCTTGAGGAGTGCCAGCTGTGATGAGTTGTATGAGCTGCTGTGACAAGTTTCCTTCAAGTTGAAGTACTGCTAAGAGCAAACCTGGGTCTAGGAAGAGTACCTTCATGCTTCTTTCGTCAGCCTCTGCATCTAGCGGAATGCCATTTCCTGAAGTTGATACGACTGGAGTAACGATTCCTGCAAGTGTCAATAAGCGGATAGCTTCTCGGATTTGTGAACTTTGGTAGTCGGTAGAAATCTGCTTGTATGTCAATTTCTCACCAGTTTGATGGCAGATACCACGCATCGTAGTGCGTAGCAAATCTGGATTCACTCTTTTCTTGTATTTACTGAAATCATCCTCATAGGTTAAGATGATGTCTTCCTGTATGTTTCTGCAGCGATTGAAATCGTGGGTCTTGACCCAAGCAAGAACAGATTCTGGCATTCCGCCCACCAAAAGATAGGTGCGAAAATATTCCACGAGCTTGTCGTGGAAGGCTTGTTCTAGTGGATGTTTGCAGTCTGCTTCGTTTCGCATGGACAAAAGCTTTTCCTCATGGTTGGCACCTAAGAATTCATCGAATGTCATGGGATACATGAACAATGAATGAATTCTTCCGACACCAAATGTCGGAAGTTCTTGGAGGGTGAATTCTAGAAGAGAACCAGCGGCGATAACGTGTAGCTCAGGATAATCTTCCTTGAAAAATCTCAGAGCCATGATGGCTTCTGGGCACTCTTGTATTTCATCGAGAAAGAGTAGTGTCTTGCTCGATTCGATAGGTACATTGATGTAGCTACTAATCTTTTGTGCAATCTGGTGTACGTCAATGTCTCCTTGGAAGAAGGATTTTACAGCCTTGTTTCGTTCAAAGTTGACTTCTGCGAAATATTTGAATTGTTTGCCAAAATGCCTAACAGCAGAAGATTTCCCCACCTGTCTTGCGCCACGGAGCAATAGTGGTTTGCGCATGGAATCTTCTTTCCATACGATGAGTTCTTTGTCTATGTTTCTTTGTATATATTCTGCCATAATCGGAAGTGCTTGTATTTCAGATGCAAAGATAACTAAAATATCGTATTCCGACAAATAATTCGGCTTAAAATATTGAAATCCGAGAAATAATTCGGCTTAAAATATTGAAATCCGAGAAATAATTTGCGCTAAAATATTGTATTCTGACAAATAATTAGTGCTTCATATCTACTTCCTCCACATACTTTACGAGCGAATCCTTGCCGTTCAGAAGATAGAAATCGACACGAACCACGTGGTCGATGTCGGCGCTTCCCTTCACCTTCACGTGGCGAGTCTTGCCATACAATAAGGTATCGCGGCGGGAAGGGTAGGATACAAGCTGAATTTTGTCCTTGGTGGAGCCGCTTCCTACATAGTACATGCCCACACTATCCACGATGGCTTTCTGTGCGGCGGCATTCTTTGCCGCTTTCTTGGCATGGTCGGCAGCCGTATCCTCTGGATAAAACTCGCTAGCCGCTACCGTGTCGCCATCATTCTGGTCGGGAGCGAACTTACAGCTGGTCGTCGTAGTGATCGATGTGGTGGCAACCACAAGGGCAGCCACGAAGTATAATATCTTCTTCATTGTTATTTCTCCTAATCTAATTACTTTTGCAGTTTATCTTTTCTATTTATCTTTTGCAGTTTACCTGTTCTATTTATCGTTTTGCAAAAGTACAAAAAATAAATTGAATATTCCTATTCTTTTGAATCTTTTCTTTCATTGTTGTTCTTAATGATATAATAAAAAAGCTAGCATGTCAACAAACACGCTAGCTTTTTTATTTCTATCCCTTCCCCTTCAAAACATCGGATGGGGAGATGCCATATTCCTTCTTGAAGCACTTGCGGAAGTATCCGATGTTGTTGAAGCCGGTCAGCATCGCCACCTCGGTTACGTTGCTTTCTCCCTCCTTCAGGAGTTGCATGCTGCGCTGGAGCTTCACCTTGCGGATATACTCGTTGGCGCTCACGCCCGTCAATGCCTTCACCTTGCGATAGAAGGAGGAATGGCTCATCGCCATCTTGTCGGTCATGAAGGCGATGTCGATGTCTATCGTCGTCATGTTCTCCTCTATCAGGCGATTCAACTTCTCCATGAACTTTTTGTCCAGCGGACTCAGCTCTGGCACGGAGGTATCTACGCTTTCATTGGCATAGCCTGCGGCATCGGTACCTGCGCTCCCCTTAGCCTCTTGGTCGAAGTCGAGCGAGGCGTTGGTTCCCGACAAGCTATGCTGGATGATAAACTCAGCCAGTCTTCTTCTGCCCGACAAAATGTTGCGGATGCGGCTGTGCAACAGGCTGGCGCTGAATGGCTTCATCAGATAAGAGTCGGCACCGCTGTCGTAGCCCACCTCCTGGTCGATAGGCGTGGTCTTCGCCGTGAGCAGGATGATTGGGATATGACTGGTCCGGATGTCGTTCTTCAAGATTTTCATCATCTCGATACCATCCATCTCTGGCATCATGATGTCGCTCACGACGAGGTCAGGTATCTGGTTGAAGGCGAGGTCACGACCTTCCTTTCCATTCCTAGCCTCGATGATGCGATAGTCCTCGCTGAGCGATTCGTTCACGTATTGACGGATGTCGTCGTTATCCTCCACGATGAGAATCAACGGACGAACGTCAGATGGCTCCTTCTCCTCTTCCGTGGCGTTGCTTTCTTCTTTCACCATCAACAAGGCTTCCTCGTTGGCTGGTGCGTCCTCCTTGTGCAAGGCATTCGGATAACTGTTGTTGGCATCCAGCACAAAGCAGAACTCCGTGCCCTTGCCTTCCTCGCTCTCCACGGTAAGCTCTGCCTCGTGGAGCTTGGCGAGCGACTTGACCAGTGCCAATCCTATGCCTGTGCCTGAGGCTTGGTGCATGCCCTTTGCCTGGTAGTATCGATCGAAGATATGAGGGATGGCAGACTTGCTGATGCCATAGCCCGAATCCTTCACTGAGATGGAAACTTTCTGCAATTCTTCTGAATTGTCTCCTGCGCCAGACTTTCCATTGATGCAACTCAGTGTCAAGTCGATGCTTCCTTTCGGAGTATATTTGATGGCGTTCGACATGAGGTTGTTGAGCACGGTGCTGATGATCTCGCTGTCGAAGTAGATATCCACCGACTGTTGCTCAGGCAAATGTACGTTGATGCTTACCTGAGGGTTGCGGTTCAAGTCCTTGAATCTATCGCCAATTTCCTTGACGAAAGCCTTGATGTCGGAATGCGCCACGGTGAGGCGACGGTTCTGCGTCTCCGTCTTGCGGAACTCCAAAATCTCGTTGATGAGTTCGAGCAGGCGCACCGAACTGTCGTGGATGTTCTTCACTTTCTTGCCAAGAACCTCAGGCAGGCGGCTGTCTGCCATCAAGTCCTCCAAAGGACCCATGATGAGAGTGAGCGGGGTGCGAAGCTCGTGGGTGATGTTGGTGAAGAAGCGCAGGCGCTCCTCGTTGAGCTCTTGTTTTTGCTGTGCCTCCCACTTGGTCTTTTCGAGTGAGCTGCGAAGCTTCAACTCGTTTATGTAGGAACGGACACAATAGCAGATGATGCCGCCCACGATGAGCACATAGATGAGCTTGGCCCACCAAGCGAGCCACAACGGCGGCTCTACCACCACCTTCATCTCAGCCACCTTGGCGTTCTCCCATTCCTGGTTCTTGAGCTTGGCTCTCACCTGGAAGGTATATTCGCCAGGGTTGAGGTTGCGGAAGGTCACCTCGTTGTCGCCCTCGGTCTCATACCATTTGTCATCTAGCCCCTTCATCAGGTAGGAATACTCCACGTTGCCCTCCTGTGCGAAGTTTCGGCTGGTGAAGGTTATCTTGAAGGTGTTCTCGTCGTATTTCAGATGCGCCACGCCATCCTCGTCGAGTGGAACGATGGAGCGTTGCTGTTTCTCCGTGGTATTCAAGATTTGCTCGCAGTCGATGATTTCCACGGTAGGCATCTCCTTCTGCTCGGTGAGCAACTGGGGATTGAACGAGCAGATGCCGCCTGGCGAGCCGAAATAGACGATGCCTGTGGAAGAGATGCATGCGGAGCCTACACCGAAGTTGCCTGTTGGGATTCCGCTCTGATAGTCGTAGTTGTAGAATTTCTGCTTGTTGCGGTCGAAGCATGCGATACCCGAGAACATGCTCACCCAGATGTTGCCATGCCTGTCTTGTACGAGGCTGCGGATATGGTTGTCGCTGATGCCTTGCTTCTCGCCATATACCTCGAAGCGTTTTGGATTTTTGGGGTTCGGGAAATAGACCAGTCCTGTATGGGTGGCAGCCCAGATGCCACCATCCTCGTCCTTGATGAGTTGGTTGATGGAATTGGAAGGGAAAGGTTCGTCACCCAGATGCGCCACCAGTTTCTTGTTTTTGTCGAAGATATAGATTCCTCTAGCCAAGGTGCCAATCCATAGCTGTCCGTAGTCATCCTCCAGGATAGAGAACGGAATCGCTGATTGTCCCATGATGTCGTTGATGCTCTTCTCCTTGGTTTCCACCTTATTATATATAGTATATACACCGTCCTCGGTGCCAGCCCATACTTTGCCAGTCTTATCGATGTAGAGGGCGTTGGCATCCAGGTCCTTGGTACTTTCTATTCGGGTGAAGGCACCGGTGTTCGGATTGAGCATCAACACGCCATTGTCGGCAGTTCCGAACCAGATGTTTCCCTGAGGGTCTTCTCTGAAGAGATAGACCGACGAAGATGAGTTGGAGATATGCTGCGAGAAATCCCACTGATGTACAATGGTACCCTGGCGATATTGCGAAATCTTGTTGTCCTGTCCTATCCATAGGTTGTCCTTGCTGTCGCAATAGAGTGCTGAGACGTTGAGGATTGGAGTGCCCATGAAGGTGAGCGTCATGAAACTTGTGGTAGAGCTAGGTATGAAATCCACTCCCGTGCTATAGTTGGCTATCCAGATATTGCCGTAGTCATCTTGCAACACTCTTCTAGTGTTGTTGCTCGAAAGGGCATAGTTGTCCCGCATCAGTTGGCTGAAGGCCACCTCTCCCGTGTTGGGATGACTGAACTTGTTGAGGTCGAGCTTGCTGATGCCCCCGATGTCGGATGCTATCCATAGGGTGTTGTCGGGAGTCTCGGTTACTTGCATGATGTTGTCGCCAGCCAAGGTGTTGGGATTTCCCTTTTCATGCTTGAACACACGGAAGGTTCCCTTGGCGAAGTCGAAGAGGGCGAGCCCCTTGTTGGTTCCCACCCAGATATTCTGTAGGTGGTCGATGAAAACGGAGCGCACGTTGTCGCCAGGCAGACTGGTAGGGTCTGCAGGGTTGCTCTTGAAGAATCGGCTGCGATGAGTGTGGGTGTTGTAGATAATCAAGCCCTCCATGCGGAGACCGATGTAGAGATTGCCCTTGCCATCGTCGGTGATGCTTCTCACACCATTGGCGAAACTTGGCAGTTGCTTTCGGTCGATGCGATAGTATTCCTTGGTCAGAGGGTTGTAGTGATGCACATCGCCGTTGTAGTCGGCAAGCCAGATGGTGGAGTCAGCCGCCATGCAGATGTCGGCGATGCTAAAGATGACCTTTCCATCCACCTCGAAATGCGAGAATGTCTGCGTCGTGCAGTCGAAGATGTCGGCTCTTCCGTCCTTGGAGTGAACCCAGATGGTGTTGCTCTGAGGATGGTAGAAGAGTCCCACGTGCTCATTGTTGGAAATGCGAGAGTTGGATATGGAGAACACGGAGCACTTGTTGCCAGCGATGCGGTTGAGTCCCCATTCGGTGGCAACCCATACGAATCCCTGTCCGTCGATGACCATGTCATCCACGAATCCATTCGAGAGTCCTTCCTTGATGCCAATGTTCTTGGTCTGAGCGAAGGTAACTTGCCAGGAGGCAAGCATCAGGAGGAGAGTGAGCAATACCTTTCTCATATAGTGTCTATTTCTTTTAGTGATACTGTTATATATATAATAATGTAGTTTCGTTTCTTGATAAAAGTAGTTTAATTTCTTGTTAAATGAACTTTTGTTTCTTGTAGAGCGAAGTCTTTCTTCTTTTTAACACAGGCAAAGTTACTAAAAAGTTCTGAAATATGCAATAGCTATTGGGTGTAAATTGTTCAAATTGGCGAGTTTGCACCCACGTTTGACCAATTTCCACCCATTAAAATCAGTTTGGCGAATTTGTACCCATCATCTGACGAATTTAGATTTGTCAGTTTCCAAAAATCACTATACTTTTGCAGCGTTCGATTTAAGTAATCGTAACAACTAGCAAGAAAAATTAGAATAAACAATATTAATAAAACCTATCAAGTTATGAATGTAATAACCAGCAAGATGGACAAAAAGATGCTTGCAGCGTCCTTGCTCAGCATCGGTTTGGCAAGTATCCCTACGCAGGGAATCTTGGCTAGTGAGACTCTGATGAACGGAGTCCAGGTTCAGCAGCAGAACACTATTAAGGTGTCGGGTGTTGTAAGTGACAGCGAAGGTCCTATCATCGGCGCAAGCGTTGTAGAGAAAGGTGCCAAGAGCAATGGTACCGTAACCGATCTCGATGGTAAGTTCGTGTTGTCAGTGAAGCCGGGCGCTACCCTCGTTATCTCTTATATGGGATATAAAAAGGTAGAGGTGAAGGCTGTAGCAGGCAAGGAGATGAACGTAACCATGCAGCAGGACAGCGAGGCTCTCGACGAGGTAGTCGTTGTCGGTTTCGGTACCCAGAAGAAGGTGAACCTTACAGGTGCCGTGGATGTCATCGACAGTAAGCAGATGGCTGAGCGTCCTGTTTCTAACGCAGTGCAGGCATTGCAAGGTGCCGCTCCAGGTCTTCAAATCACACAAAGCAGTGGTAGCATCGATTCTCGTCCATCTATTAATGTACGTGGTGGTACGACCATCGGTCAGGGTTCTTCTGGCGATCCATTGGTCTTGATTGATGGTATGGAGGGCGACCTCAACTCTATCAACCCTCAGGATATTGAGAGTGTATCTGTATTGAAGGATGCGGCTGCTAGCTCCATCTATGGTTCTCGTGCTCCTTTCGGTGTTATCTTGGTGACTACCAAGAAAGGTAAGGAAGGCAAGCCAACCATCAACTACAACAATAGTTTCCGTTTTGGTACTCCAAACATCAAGAACCACTTGATGAACTCCGTGGATTTCGCTTCTTGGATGAACGATGCCATCACCAATGGTGGTAAGGGTGCATATTTCGACACCAAGGAGGATGGTACAGGTCGATTCGACCAGATTGTTGCTTTCCACAATGCTAAATATGTAAGTCCTGGTGTTCGCCAGACAGCAGATGGCAATTATATTTACGAGGTTCGTGGTTACAACAATGATACCGACAAGACTTGGTGGGGTGGTTATTCCAATGGTATCGCCGATACCGATTGGTATGACATCCTCTATAAGAACACTTCTTTCTCTCAGCAGCATAACTTGAGTGCTAGTGGTGGTTCTGAGAAGTTCAGATATTATGTTTCTGGTAGCTATTTCGACCAAAACGGTTTGCTCAAGGTGGCTGATGATAACATGCAGCGTTACACGGGTACAGCTAAGATTGAGTCTCAGCTCACCAAGTGGTTGAAGTTGAACTACACCATGCGTTTTACTCGTGAAGAGACTCAGAAGCCTCAGAAGGGTGGATGGTATGAGTCTGTAGCCTTGCGTGGATGGCCAGTGTTGCCAGCTTACGACTGGAATGGAAATCACTTCTATAGCGATACATCTTGTATGTGGGCTTGGGCTGATGGTGGTGAAAACCATAACCAGAGCGATAAGATTTATCACCAGTTGGGCTTTGAGATTGAGCCTATCAAGAACTGGAAGACCAGTGTTGATTTCAACTATCGCATCCAAAACTCAAATGGTCACAACTGGACATTGCCTCTCTTGGCATATGGTAAGGAAGGTGCTCCATATTATAAGGATGCCAACACCAGTGTGCAGGAGACCAACTATCGCGAGAATTACTTGAACTTCAGTGCTCGTACCGAGTACGACCTCACTTTGGCAAAGGCTCACCACTTCCACGTGATGGGCGGTATGCAGATTGAGAACTTGAAGCAGAGTGCTTTTGGTGCTTCTCGTGTAGGTATGATGGACTTGACCAAGCCAGAAATCAACTTGACCAATGGCTTGAAGGATGGCGTGGCAACCACTCCTGATGTATATGGTTATCGCAATGAGTGGGCTGTTGTAGGTTTCTTCGGTCGTTTGAACTACGACTACAAGAGTCGTTACCTTTTCGAGGCTAACCTTCGTTCTGATGGTTCTTCTCGTTATCGCAAGGGCAATCGCTGGAAGACTTTCCCTTCTTTCTCTTTGGGTTGGAACATCGCCGAGGAGAAATTCATGGAGTCTTCTCATAGCTGGCTCGATATGTTGAAATTGCGTTTCTCTTACGGTTCTTTGGGTAACCAGAACGTAACTGACTGGTATCAGACTTATCTGACCATTTCTCCAAGTGCCCAGGGCGGTCCTTGGTTGCAGAATGGCAGCAAGGTTGCTACCGTAGGTTCTCCAGGTATCGTATCCGAAGGCTTGACTTGGGAGCGTGTAGAGACTTACAATATTGGTGTGGATTGGGCGATGTTGCACAATCGTTTGACAGGTTCGTTCAACTGGTACACTCGTAGCACTCACGATATGGTGGGTAATGGTAAGACTTTGCCAGCTATCTTGGGTACAGGTGTTCCAAAGACTAACAACACCGACCTTCAGGCTCGTGGTTGGGAGTTGACATTGGGATGGCAGGATCGTTTGGCCAATGGCTTGAGCTATGGTGCCAAGTTCTCACTTTACGATTCTCGCACCAAGATTACCAAGTATAAGGACAACCCAACCAACTCCATCGGCAGTTACATCGAGGGCAGATACACTGGCGATATTTGGGGCTTCGAGACCATCGGAATCGCCAAGACTGACAAGGAGATGCAGGATCACTTGGCTTCATTGCCTAAAGGCGGTCAGGATGCCATCGGTAGCGCATGGACAGCTGGTGACATCATGTACAAGGATATCAATGGCGATGGTAAGGTTTCTTGGGGCAACAGTACGCTTGATGACCCAGGCGACCGCAAGGTAATTGGTAACACGACACCTCGCTATCAGTTCGGTCTCGACTTGAATGCAGCTTGGAAGGGATTCGACTTCCGTATGTTCTTCCAGGGCGTGATGAAGCGCGACTATTGGCAGGGCAGTGCCTTTATGTTTGGTTGGACCAACGACCAGTGGAACTGTGCTGGTTTGGAGGCTGTGAAGGATTACTTCCGTGATGAGAACACCTGGTCAGTTAAGCAAGGTACCATGGATGTGAACTTGGATTCATACTTGCCACGTCCTACCAATAGTACAAAGAATCTCCAGTGCCAGACCCGCTACTTGCAGAATGCGGCATACATCCGATTGAAGAACCTCACCTTGGGATACACCA
>ERZ808270.1407-NODE-1407-length-10320-cov-4.192304_pt1 | contig 10320 bp, 10 predicted proteins | sample MGYA00521082_ERZ808270 | MGnify/ENA primary metagenome ERZ808270 (study PRJEB31516, sample SAMN03275594) | gut metagenome | biome: mammalia-associated habitat; material: feces | host: Papio cynocephalus | place: Kenya | collected 2012-07-27 ...
TCCCCCTTCTTCCGTCGCATCGAGAAACCTTATACCTAAAACGACTCCCCCCGCAAATTCGTCGCATCGAGAACCCTTATATCTAAAACAACTCCCCCGCAAATCCGTCCCTCTTAAGAAATTCAAAAGGCCCCGGACCACGCAGTTAACCAGCGAATTTAAAAAAGCCAGTAAATAAGTCCCAGCACCCAGCTTGAAAAAATTCCATACAAAATCACCGGACCTGCAATCTTAAAAATCTGGCATCCGATACCAAACACCTGTCCCTCTTTCTGGAATTCCACTGCAGAAGCACACACACCATTTGCAAATCCGGTAATCGGAACCAACGCTCCTGCACCTCCCCAGTTTGCAAGAATCCCATATACATTACAGCTTGTAAGAATTACCGAAAGAAGTACCAGAAGTAAACTGCACCAAAGAGAAGCATCCTCTGCTTTAAGCCCGAATACTCCGGTTGCAATCTGTAAAATAATCTGTCCCAGCAGACAGATTCCGCCTCCCAGTAAAAAGGCTTTTCCCATATTTGCCCACAGATTATGTTTCGGTGTCATCTGCTCGACATACTCGTTATACTCCTGATTCCGCACTTCTTCCTGCTCCAGAGTCATCTTACTCATCCCATACATCCTCATCTTTCTTTTAAAATTACTTGTAGTATGTACGAAAATGGCAAAAATATAAGGTAACTATCGCTCATAGTTACCTTATAACCGGATGGAATGATGTCGTGACCTGCCACATGTCAGGTTCCTGTTCTCCCCAGGCAAACAACTCATCCATCTGTGCATCATGATCCGCTGACGGCTCATAATTCTTTATGATCTGTATCAGATATTTTTCCTGTTCACTCTGCGGTGTCAGATTATCCTGCACCTGCAAAATCACATCCAGAATCTGTTCCGGTTCCATATCTGTCCGGATCTCTATATTGTATAATTTTTTCATCAATCCCGCTGCATAGAAAAATTCGTAGTTTCCAAGCATCACAGATTTTTGCATATTACATTTTAAAATCACACTCTGACGTGCAATGGAAGGTACCATATCCTTTCCTTCTTTCTGATTGTCCGGTAATATTTTTATTCTTCTTTTTTCTTCTGCTCCTCTTTTGCCTTTTCCTCTAAAATTGCTTCATTCAGCTGCAACATCTTTGCATCGAGGTTCGAAACAATTTCTGCACAGGCGCGCAGATCACGACTGATATATTCCGGAGCATGCCCTTCAAATTTATAATAAATCTTGTGCTCCAGACTTGCCCAGAAATCCATTGCAATGGTGCGGATCTGGATTTCCACCTTTGTATCAACCACACGATCTGACAAAAAGATTGGAACCGTCACGTGCATATGGAAACTCTTGTAACCGCTGACTTTCGGGTTTTTGATATAATCTTTTACACAGATCACGGTCAGATCATTCTGTTTTCCGATCATCTCTGCAAGACGGTAAATATCAGAAGTAAACGAACATACAATACGAATTCCCGCAATATCATTGATATAATTTCTCATATTTTCGATCGTACTCTCGTATCCGTCACGCTTTAATTTCTTTACAATACTTTCCGGTGTTTTTATTCGTGATTTAATGTACTCAATCGGATTATACTTATGTATATGAACAAACTCATCATTTAAAATTTCAAGTTTCGTTCCCACCTCTTTCAGTGCAGAATTATACAAAAACATCATAGTTTCCCAACTATCAACGTCCTCTCCCAACATCTGAGATGTTTCCATGTCATTCCTCCTCATTTTCTGCCTCAGATGGCAGATTTTCCTTTTTATATCTGTGAATCAGGCCGTACCTGATCCTTTGTCGTGCATTCGCATACCATATTATCATATCACAGGGATCACATTCTGTGCGCGAAAAGCAACAAATTTAATATTTTTTTAATCTTCGTCTATCACCTGTATTTCAAGATAATCAAACGCAGTTTCTTCGACAAAATTGTCCTTCCCGAATCTTGTTCTCGCGTGTCTTTGAAATTCCGAAATATTTGCATCAAACCAGATCGGTTTTCCCAGATCCCACTTCAGACAAACTTCCTCCAACGCATGAAAAATCTTATGTGTCCGGGTATCATTCGTATCATCTTCTATGGTTTCCGATTTTAATAAATGTGTGTTTTCCCAGATTTTAAACCATATTTTCATTGTTCTGTTCTCCCCCGCTGCCTCTTACATTCATACATCAAAAGTGCTGCGGAAACAGCAGCATTTAATGACTCCACTTTCCCTTCCATAGGAATTTTCAGGTAAGAATCCGCACGCTCTGCAATCTCATCCGACAGACCGTTTCCCTCATTTCCGATCAGGAATCCGCACGCCCCGGTAAAATCGAAGGCATCATAATATGTATTACCCTTCAGATGCGCTGCATATAATTCCACGCCCTCCTTCTGCAGCGCGTGCAGCAGATCCGGCAGATCTTCCGTAATCAGATACGGTACACGGTAGATACTTCCCATCGTCGACCGGATCGTTTTCGGGTTAAACAAATCCACTGTCGTTTTATTCATTATAATTCCCGTTATGCCGGCACCCTCTCCGGTACGCACCATCGTTCCAAGATTTCCCGGGTCCTGCACGCTCTCAAGAATTAAAAGATGCGTGTGATCCCCCTGCAAAAGATCGGACAGATCATACCGTGGCATGCGCACAATTGCAAGGATTCCCTGCGGAGTCTGTGTATCCGAAATTTCCCGGAAGACCGAATCGCTTACCACTTCATGCACATACCCCTGCAGACAGCTTTCATGCTCTGGTTTTTTGAGGAAACTTTCCGATACATAAACGGACAACACAGCGTCCTTTGGAGCCTCCTGAAACATTTTTATGCCTTCTACCACAAATGCCTGCTCTTTTTTTCGTTCTTTCGCTTTTTTCATCAGCTGTGACAAATGTTTCATCTGCTGATTTGCACTACTTGTAATCATATAATCTGTATGATCCTTTCCATTCACTTACTTTTTCCTTTGTGAAACAAAGTTTCCGGAATCGAAAAACCAAAAATGATTCCAAACACAATCGCCAGAGCAATCTCAAAGGTTTCCAGCCCTTTTGCAGAACATTTTGCAGACATTCCGGATATCAGGTAATATGCCGTATAATAAATGCCAGCTCCCGGTACCAGCGGGAAAATTCCTGACACCAGATAAACTGTGGCTGGATTGCATCTAGCTACCGCCAGAATTCTGCTTAATATTGTCAAAACAAACGTTGCCACCAGACTGCCCAAAACCACATTTCCGGACTGTTTATACAAAATAAAATACACCAGCCATGCGAGTCCTCCCGAAACACCACAAAAAATCAACTCTTTTTTCGGTGCTGCAAACAAAATGGCAAAAGTAACCGTGGCAATTGCTGCAATAAAAAATTGAAATACATAACTCATACCAGCAAATTTCCTCCATATCGCAACAACAGAATCGGCAATGCAATGCCCACTGCAATACAAAGTGCCGTGAGAAGTGCATCAATCAGGTGAATTGTTCCGGACAAATAATCCCCATTATAAAAATCGCGGATGGATGTTGTCAATGCAATCCCCGGTACTAATGGCATAATTGCCCCGATCACCACCTTATCATGCAGGATCGGTATAATTCCCGCTGCCGCCGGCAGACTGAGCAGAGAGATCAGCAGACTGACATATACATTCGTTAAAAAACGGGAGACTTTGCGTCTTTTGCACACAAACAATGCCATCTGTTCTATCAAACCCACCACAAATGCATACAGTGCTTCCGGCAGATGTCCGCCAAACATCAGGGTAAATGCCGCGCATCCAATCCCGCATGCCAGTAACTGTACCACATTTGCATAAACCGGAATTTTTTTGCACTGTTTCAGACGTTCTGAGGCTTCCGGAATCGTACATTTATGGTTACAGATATCACGCGTCAATTGGTTTAAAGCAGCCAGTTTCCCTAAATGTGTTGCCGAAAGCGGAACATACCTTACCACACTACAGGCGTCTTCCCGGCTTTCATTTGCACTTGCAAAAATTCCGTTGGATAAAACATAGGCATCAAAATCATCCAGACCAAAGGCTTCCAATATACGTGTCACCGAATCTTCCACCCGATAGATTTCTGCCCCACACCGCAGCATCGCATCTCCGATTTCTACTGCAAGTGTCAGCATTTCCTTGGTGTTGTCCATTGCCAGTCTCCTTGAAAATTCCATTAATTTCAAACTTAAAAATGCGGCAGAGAGAGTTCCCTGCCGCACTATGTTCTCCAATAAAAGGAATAACTATACCAATGTCTTGGAGATTTCGTACATGTACTCGTCGATATCTTTCTTCATAGCCAGAGCTTCATCAATATCGAAATCTACAAACTTGCCACCCTTATGTCCAATGACACGGTTGCTCTTTCCTTCGCAGAGAAGGTCAACTGCCATCGCACCCATTGTGGTTGCATAGACACGATCCTTACATGTCGGGCTTCCACCACGCTGCATATGTCCAAGGATGGTTGCACGTGTCTCAACACCTGTAGCTTCCTCGATACGCTTTGCCATGCTCTGTGAATGACCGATACCCTCAGCATTTACAATAATATAGTGCTGCTTTCCGTTCTTTCTTGCATTGACTACCTGATCAATCAGACGCTGCTCATCGTAATCATATTTTTCCGGAAGGAGAATCTCCTCAGCACCATTTGCAAGACCACACCATAATGCGATATGTCCGGCACCACGACCCATAACCTCAATAATTGAGCATCTCTCATGAGATGTAGAAGTATCACGAACCTTATCAATGGCTTCCATGGCTGTGTTAACAGCAGTATCAAAACCAATCGTGTAATCGGTACATGCAATATCCAGATCAATCGTTCCTGGAAGACCAATGGTATTGATTCCCAGTGCAGCAAGCTTCTGTGCACCCTTGAAAGAACCATCTCCACCGATAACTACAATTGCATCGATTCCGTGCTTCTTACAGATCTCCGCACCTTTCTGCTGTCCTTCCGGTGTGGTAAACTCCATACAACGGGCAGTCTGTAAAATAGTACCACCACGAGAGATTGTATCTGAAACGCTCTGTCCGTTCATGTCAATAATTTCTTCGTTTAATAATCCAGCGTATCCACGCTTAATTCCTTTTACTTTCTTTCCTTTGGATAAAGCCTGACGGACAACTGCACGGATTGCAGCGTTCATTCCCGGGGCATCTCCTCCACTGGTCAGTACACCAATTGTGTTAATCTCTTTCGCCATTGTGAAATCCTCCATTTATTAAAATTCAAATGAAATTCTTTAATCTGTTTTATTCTATACTTATTACGCGCGATTTTCAATGCCTTTTTCCACAACTTTTACATTTTTTTCGCCCAAAAATTCCGTCAAACGTGCCAAGAGCACAGAATTTGTGCCAACCGCACGGTTTCTTGGCAATCTTTTAAACGCCTTGACATCCGATATATAAATGACCACTTCATCATTTCCGTCCGAATCCCGGAGAATGTCATACACCTGCTGTTCTTTTGCAGAAAAATCGCTTTTGGTCGGAAACTGCAGCCAGAGTTCCTTTCTGGTATCGTCAAACGGAACGATCCGCTCACAGATCACTTTTCCGTCCTGTTCCTCCTCCACCGTTGCGTGTCCGACTACGAAAATCTTCTCCTCTTCATTCAAAAAGCGGTTGTATCTCTCATAATCTTTCGGAAAAACTATGATCTCCACAGAGCCGGTCAGATCCTCCACCGTCAGAAATGCCATCGCCTGGTTATTCCTTGTATATTTAACTGTTTTTGCCGCAATCATGCCACCCACAACCACATGCATATTGTCCGTCACACGAATCGCGCCGCTTTCCTCTTCCCTGACAAAATCCGCTGCATTTGCTGTGACATTTTTCTTCATTTTGCCAAGATAATCTTCCAGCGGATGTCCGCTTAAATAAATCCCAAGTACTTCTTTTTCGAAGCCAAGCAACACTTCTTTCGGAAACTCTTCCACATTCGGATAATGGACTTCGTAGTCCTTTTTATCTTCCTCCCCGACAAAATCAAACAGGCTCATCTGTCCTTCCAGCCCGGTCTTTTTTCGTCGTACGACATCATCTACTATGGACGCATAGACAATGGACATCTGATGCCGGTTACCGTCAAGCCCGTCACAGGCGCCTGCCTTAATCAGATTCTCGATTGCACGCTTATTGATGTCCCGCTGCACCGTACGGTCAATGAAATCCTGCAGGGTGCGGTATGGACCACCTTTTTTGCGTTCCTCGATGATACTGTCAATTACCGGGCGCCCCAGTGCCTTAATGGCGTACAGGCCATAACGCACCGCATTTCCCTCTGCCGTGAATTCTCCCTGTCCCACATTGATATCCGGCGGGAGCACGGAAATACCGAGTTCCTTACAATGCAGCAGATACTCCGCGGCTTTTGCCGAATTGTCAATCACGGACGTCATAAGCGCTGCCATAAATTCCACAGGATAGTAAAACTTCAGCCACGCGGTCTGCACGCTGATGACCGCATAGGCTGCCGCATGGGATTTATTAAACGCATACTTTGCAAAATCCACCATGGAATCGTAAATGCTGTTTGCCGCTTTCTCATCGATGCCGTTTGCCACGCAGCCTTTGATGCCGCGCGCCTCATCTCCGTAGACGAAACTCTGCCGCTCCGCATCAATGACATACTGCTTTTTTTTACTCATGGCGCGGCGGATGTTGTCCGCCTGTCCCATCGTATAGCCCGCAAGCTGCTGTACGATCTGCATGACCTGCTCCTGATAGACGATACATCCATACGTCGGCTCAAGGATCGGCTGCAGTTCCGGCGTCACGTAAGTAACGGTATCTGCATTATTTTTTCCCTTGATGTAATTCGGAATAAAATCCATAGGACCCGGACGGTACAGGGAAATTCCGGCTACGATATCCTCGAAATTCTGCGGCTTTAACTCCTTCATGAAGTTCTGCATGCCCGCAGACTCCAGCTGGAACACACCCTCGGTGCGCCCGGTTCCGATAAAATCAAGCACCTTTTTATCGTTTAAATCAATGTGATCGATGTCAATGTCGATGCCTCTGGATGCCTTTACATTTTTGACGGCATCTTTTAATACGGTAAGCGTGCGGAGCCCTAAGAAATCCATCTTTAAAAGACCAAGTTCCTCAAGCTGTACCATGTTGTACTCCGCGGTCGGTGTCCCGTCACTGGCACGCCCCAGCGGTACATAATTGCTCGCCTCTCCCGGATAGATCACAACGCCCGCCGCATGTACAGACGTGTGGTTCGGCAGCCCTTCGAGACGCTTTGCCATGTCGATCAGTTCGTGCATGCGCACATCTCCCTCATAGAGACTGCGGAATTCCGGGTTGATCTGCAGGGCACGGTCGATCGTAATGTTCAGTTCCATCGGCACCATTTTTGCCACACGGTCCATCTCCGCATACGGAAAATCGAGCGCTTTTCCAACTGCCTTGATGACTCCGCGGGCTGCCATCGTACCAAAGGTCGTGATCTGTGTCACAGAATCCTTTCCATATTTTTCTGTGACATACTCAATCACGCGGGAACGCTCCGCATACTCAAAATCCACGTCAATATCCGGCATGGACACACGCTCCGGATTTAAAAAACGCTCAAAAAGAAGGTTATATTTGACCGGATCGATATTTGTGATGCCGGTACAGTAGCACACGCGGCTGCCCGCACCGGAACCACGCCCCGGTCCGACCCAGCAGTCATGTGTTTTCGCCCAGTTGATGTAATCCCACACGATTAAAATATACTCGACAAATCCCATCTTCTGGATAATGCCAAGCTCGTATTCCATATCGTCATGGATCTTTGCACACTGTGTCTCATCGTACACCGGGTTGTCCGTATATTTTTCCTTAAACCCCTTCTCACACAGCGCATTCAGAAACGTCCACGCGCTGTCATAGCCTTCCGGCGGTGCATACTTCGGGATCTGGTAATTGCCAAATTCGAGTGTGACATGGCAGCGGTCTGCGATTTTCTGCGTGTTGTCTGCCGCTTCTTTTGCATACGGAAACAGGCTCCGCATCTGCTCTTCACTTTTTACGAAAAACTGCCCACCCTCGTAACGCATACGGTCTTCATCTGTAATCTTCTTTCCTGTCTGGATACAGAGAAGGACATCGTGTGCCTCCACATCCGTTTCATAGGTATAGTGGATATCATTCGTGCAGACAAGCGGAATGTCAAGTTCCTGGCTGATCCTAAGAAGCCCCTGATTGACCGTCTTCTGGTCCGGGATGCCGTGATCCTGCAGTTCCAGAAAATAGTTGTCTTTTCCGAAACAGTCCTGATATTTTTTTGCAATGCCTTTTGCCTCTTCATAAAAACCGCGCACAATATAGCGCGGCACTTCTCCCGCCAGACACGCCGACAGGCAGATCAGACCCTCATGGTATTTCTGCAATGTCTCAAAATCCACACGTGGCCGGTAATAGTACCCTTCCGTAAACCCGATGGAGACGATCTTCATAAGATTCGCATAGCCTGTATTGTTTTCCGCAAGCAGGATCAGATGGTAATACCGGTCCTCGCCATGGCTGGTCTCGCGGTCAAACCGGGAATTCGGCGCCACATAGATCTCACAGCCGATCACGGGATTGATATCCGCCGCCTTTGCGGTCTTGTAAAATTCCACCACACCATACATATTGCCATGGTCGGTGATCGCGGCACTGTTCATCCCCAGTTCTTTCACACGGCTTACATATTCTTTTATTTTGTTGGAACCATCGAGTAATGAATATTCCGTATGTGTATGCAGATGTACAAATGCCATGAGTTTTTTCCTCGCCTTTCGTGATCTTGTTCCTGAGAGAACACTTGTACACATTATATCTTTTTTCCATGGGTATGACAAGCAGTCTCTTCCACCTGCCTTCCAATCTCCAAACCTTCTTTGTTAAAAATTTGACAGAATTCGAAAAAGTGCTACAATAATGCTAATTCTAAGCAAAAGGAGTATCTCAGACATGAAGACAGGACTTGTAGTAGAAGGTGGCGGCATGAAATGTGCCTACAGCGCAGGCATTCTCGACCGCTTTTTAGATGAACACATTACATTCGATTACTGCATCGGCGTATCGGCCGGATCTGCAAACACTGCAAGCTATCTCGCCGGACAACGCGGGCGCAATCTTCGTTTTTATGTAGACCATCTGCACGAACCGGGTTATATGGGCGTCAAAAATCTGCTGCGCACCGGACAGTTTTTCGGTCTTCAATATATTTATCAGACACTGACCAACTCCGATGGAGCTGACCCGATCGATTATCCGGCCATTGTGGCAAATCCGGCCGAGTTCGAGCTTGTTGCAACCGATGCTGCAACCGGAAAACCGGTGTATTTTACCAAAGATGATATGAAACAGGATGACTACCGTGCCATCATGGCAAGCTGCGCCCTGCCCGTTATGTGCCATCCGATTTCTTTCCATAATGAGACGTATTTTGATGGTGGATTATCGGATTCCGTTCCGATCGAGCGCGCGTTTGCCAAGGGATGTGACCGTGTGGTTGTAATCTTAAGCAAACCCCGCAGTTTTGTAAAGCAGCCGGAAGGCTTCCGGCACATTTACCGGCATGCCCTGCGCAAATATCCACAGACCATAAAAGCCCTCGACAACCGGCATCTAATGTACCGCCAGAATATTGCCGATGTCAAAAAACACGAAACCGCCGGGGAAGCCCTCGTCTTTGCGCCTTCGAAAGAGTTAAAGATGAGTACTTACGCACGCGATGAAAAGTTAGAGCAGGAGTTGTATGATCTGGGGATTTCTGATTTTAATGCACGCCTGAAGGAACTGCATACATTTCTTTCCTGAAAGAATACAGATAGCGGATATTTATCATTCGCTATCTGTTTTTAGTTCTATTTTCCTATTGTATATATACTTTTCACATGCTATATTTTCTTTACACATTTCGAATGTGCGGTCTTTTTATATTTGACTGCATTTCATCGGATATTTCATCCGTTTTTCCATGTGTACGAACAATTAAATATAGGAGAAGGATTACGTGCAGAGCAAAAATTCAGCTACTGTTTTTATCTCAGATATTGAAAGTCGGGGGGCTTCCATGTTACAATTCTGATAGAAGAACAGCCGCTATATCACACGTTTTCCTCTCCTCCACTACAAAGGAGAAGAAACATGTATAGGAGCAAAAAGTTTGAAAACCTTACCATCAGTGATGATTTTATGTTTGGGATTGTCATGCGCGATCCAAAATTACGAAGGGGATTTTTGATGATGTGCGGCCGGAACTGAAACGGCTGCTTAACTTTATTGACGGCA
>ERZ808270.1408-NODE-1408-length-10312-cov-2.910500_pt1 | contig 10312 bp, 16 predicted proteins | sample MGYA00521082_ERZ808270 | MGnify/ENA primary metagenome ERZ808270 (study PRJEB31516, sample SAMN03275594) | gut metagenome | biome: mammalia-associated habitat; material: feces | host: Papio cynocephalus | place: Kenya | collected 2012-07-27 ...
TTCGTGCTTCGGTCTACCTCCCGGAAACACGGATTTGCTTTCACGCTCAGATTCAATCGGCATCACCGCCGGTATCTTCATCATCGCCATAATCGATATTCACATTCAATTCCATATCGACCTTCTCTTCCACCTTCTCGGTGTACAATCCATATCGCTTGCCAAGAAGCTCCGCCGCTTTCAGCTTATCCTTCTCCGATGGCTCTTTCTCCATCTTCCGAGCTTTTGTGCTTCCGTCTCCCAAGCCTTCAATCACAATCTCCGTCGATTTGCTCTGTCCACGAAGTACGGATGTGAGATACTTAAGCACCTCATCCTGATTGGCGATCAACGCCGCTTCTTTCTCTGCCATCCGTTTTTCTATATATTCTTTGATTACAGGTTTTGACAAGTTTTCAGTTCCGATTCTATTTGCCGTTTTCTTCGAATAACCTGCTCTGATAGCTGCTTGTGTGGCATTCAGATCAATCAGGTATTCATCACAGAATCTCTGCTGTTTGGCTGTAAGCTTAGCCATCACAATCACCATCCTTTACAATATCCATCCAAACAGAAAGCCTACCGCACAGGAGGATATGATCAGCTAAAGAGTACGGCAGGCATAAAGCAAAAGGCACCATGCAAAATGCACGATGCCTTTCAACTTCCATTTATGATACATTAACTATATCATAGAATTTACGTCACATGTTATACAAAAAAATCAAACTTTTTACAAATTTGTCACAACCTTTGCACTGATTATGAGAATTTATATCCACCCATTCTGATTTTGAATATCACATCATCGAGTTTTTCTTTGTCAACCACTGACTCTAACTGCTCAGATACATCTTTAATGACCTGATCTACATCATATGCAATCATTTGACTGTCAACCACTGTATTGACACGTTCTGTGTTACACAAAGGCTTTCCAAATACAGATTCATATAATCTGTTTTCATTCTCCAATCGAATTTTCAGAATGCCTGCATCAATCAGCTTTCCCATAGGTTTTACCACCTGCCTTTACAATTTCGATTGCATCATCCAAATTAACGACATCTTCTCCGCCCATTCCAGTATTTCCAAATCGTTCGTATGAGACTTTCTTTAGTTGATCTGCTGCTTTGTCGGTGTCATAGGCGGTCGGCTGACTTTCAATAATATCTTTAAATATTGGTACATTTTCTGCTAAAGGTATCTGTTCCAATAAATCCTTAACTAATGCATCTTCATCAATCAGTCTCATGTTCATCACTCCAATCTAATTTTTGTCCGCAAAAAGGACAATACTTATATGGCAAACCCCAGTCAATAGACAAATCTTCATTGCAATAAGGACACCGATCCACATATCTGTCACAAAACACACAATCTTTATCTCTGCAATCAATAACACCACACAGTTTTAATTTAGATTTCTTCGGCTTCTGTTTATTCCTCGCTTCCCGGCATTCTTCCACAGTTCCGATCTCCCGGTACTGTTGCACTTCTTCAAGTGCCTGTATCGCCAGCTTTGCCGCTTGTTTTGATACGTTACTTCCAAATGGCAAATCAATACTTTGTTGAAATTCCTTGATCGCTTCACTCTCCGTCATATTATCCCTCGCTTTTCTCTATTTCTGCATTGTCTACCGCAAGTGCCAAAAATTCCTCAAATTCATCCGTTGTAATATCCCAACTATCACACCAATCGTACAATGAAAATCTCTGACATTCTTTTTTGATTGCGTATGCTATTGTTTCCGCTGTTGATTTCTTCATGTTATCCCTCGCTTTCCGGCTTATCGCACCGTTCAAACTCAATTACCCATACATAAGGGTTTGCATCCCATCCGTAGAAATCAAGGTCGGATTTCTTGATGGTACTGTTCCAAATTTCAGCAAAATCTTCTCTTGCAGTATGTATATGAGTATATTCATTGTCATAGGAATGTATAAATCCTCTGTTATCTATTGATCCTTCTGTACTTGCTCCTTCCTCTGTAATATCCTGTAACTGCTCTACTCTTACATCTGTAACCTTTAACCAAATCCTTGCTGCCCTTTTTGGCATATGAATGGATGGATGCCACTTTGCATCTCCGCTTATTTCATCTGTTGCCCGATACATATAGCAACCACAAGTTTTATCCAAAACGCTTTTCTTTGGTTCTTTAGGACAATTTTCTCTTTCGTCTCCCTCACAGTTCCAACATTCAAAACGTTCCCAGGTTTCCCGAACATAAAGGATATCTCCCGGTCGGTATGGTTTTTTATATGTCTCCAGCACTAGCTCGCTATCCGTCATATCACAGTACGGCTCGAACATATCTGACTTGTCTTTGAGAAATTCGCCCGGTGTACATTCTCTGACTCCATTTGGATGTACTCCCATAATTTGAGACGATTTTATAATTCTTCTCGTACAAGACTTTCTTCCCTCAAGAATCGCCTTTACCATATCCGTGTTAAATAATATTGGTTTCATACTCATTTAATTACTCCCTCCCCTAATAGCTCTGGATTGTCAAATATATTGCCGATAACCTCAATTTCAAAACTTTTTATGCTCCATAAATTCCATTTAGCACCAATAGGCAATTTATCTGATTTAACGCAAACCCAAGAGAACTGGTAATAATTGTCCTGCCAAAAGGCTTTGTAAAGATTTCCATTCTCGTCTTTTGCAATATCATTCTCCCATATCAGATTGCCGTTTTTATCTTTTAATCCGGTGCATTGGCAAAGAGTTTTTATGTCAATTTCTTCCCATCCGTCTGTTTCTCCGTGGCTGTAAAACATTGATGTTTGTTCAAAAAACAAATGTATCGGCTCTTCATATTCATTAAATCCCAAGATATAATAACCAGTTATCCACCATTGTTCTTTTGGAAGTTTTCGCCAGTTTTTTTGTTTTGCTTTAAATAAATATCTATCTTCCATATTCTCTCCTTTCAGTATTTATTTGATTATGGATATATTTTTCTTTATTCTTTCCTTTTCTCTCTTCTCTTTCGCTTCTGGAAAAATAAAATCCATAGCGTCATTCCAACCGTTTGTGTAATTATGTTCGATGATATAATCTTCATAATTTCTCATTTTGGGTGTGCTTTTATATAATGGTGTCCTAATCATATCTTCTCCTATTCCGCTTCTGATTGAAGCCACTCTAAAATGTCTCTATGGCTGTCATCTAATTTAGCAACATTTTCTCCAATATAAATATCAATAATTGGGCATCCACTTTCAACATACGGAGATATATTATGTAGAAGTTCCGCCAATTCATCATCCGACATATTTCTGATCCTGTCGGCATTTGTTATTGGTTCGTACTTATCCATATGCATATTGGCACAATCACAACATGGCTTTTCGCTTCCCTTTAAATGTTCATACTTACATCCACTGCATCCATTGTCTCTCATTTTTATCATCTCCTCCTTTTCGCCCGCTCCACAGCATCCTGCTTCATATCTAGGTAATTGCTCAGAGCGTCCTTCTGTTTTCTGATACATTCATTCTTCTTCCGTTGCTCCGTGGCGAATGCTTTATAGCTTTCACACTCGCCATGGCAACCTACCTTTCTGTCCGTACATCCTTTACATGGATATTCACTCACAGTTTCAACCCCTTCCGAAAACGATACTTCCCACTGTTCTCTGGAAGAGCTTCCAATGTGTCAAGCACACCCTGAACGTGAGCAAGCGCTCTTCCATGTACTGTCGACGCCCACGAATATGATTTCTTGTTATCCGCCGCAACATCATCAAGATCTTTGCCCTGAATGTACAGCTTATGCAAGACATTGTATTCTGCCACTGGTATCTGCTGAATCACATCGCTGATCTCAGTCTTTACATCTCGAAGTCTACCTACATATTTTTCAATATCTCTTGCAGCATCGATGGCCATTACAACCGAATCTTCCATCTTCTGATTAGAGCCAGACGACTTCACACGTTCTCCATCCGTCTGCCCAGACAATGAACTTGCCAGCGTAAGCCACTGCTCCCGCTCAATCATTTTGTTTGTAATTACAGCATCAATCTTCTGTACCTGCTGCAGATAGTTCTTTACTTTCATTTTCTTCAATAACTTCACTCTCCTTTATTTTTGCACAAAAAAATACCAACCATCGAATAATGATGGTTGGTATCAAATACATACACTTTTATGATCTGTACTTAGGATATTTATCTTTATATTTTTGTCCATTTTCACAATATGGACAGTAGAAATAATCTTTTTTGCACCCTTCTGAGGCTTTGTCATAAACTTGATCTGCAGAAAAACATCCCATTTTATCCAGTCTGTCATATTCTTCATCAAATTTATCCATATCCTCTGCACTAATAGTGTTTACCACGCCCTTATTTTTACATGTTAAACAAAACTGTTTTGTGTTATCAATTAAACCCATAATACATATCCTCCTTCGTATTGGTAAGGATATTATACCATTCCAACCATCACTATTCAATTTTCAAAGTTCGACAAATTTCGACGCTACATCATCTGATCTAACGGCAATTCCAGCTGAATTGCTGGGTAATCTTCCCACGGAACGCCTATGTAATCGAGAACTCTTCCCCAACCATATTTCTCTCCAGTCTCAAGATCTGTACAACAACGGTACATGTAATACTGCCATTCTTTCTGGTTACGCTCTCGCAATTTATCAAATCTATGTGGTCTTTTCTCCATGTGAATGCCAAAGCCACACATACTACATCCGGTTCGCTGTGCTCCAGTAGTTCGAAGATTTCCACACTGATCCTGTACTACAGTGCCGTAAATGTCCGGTATAATGCTATCCACCGGCTCATATGGTATTACATTTCCGTTCTTGTCTTTGCTGTAAGGTTGCTCATAGTACAACTTCTCAAACACATCCATGTTTTTGTGATACCAATCATCCATTTCCAACGCCAGCTTTAATATGTCATTTCGCATATACGGAGCAAACGGAGCCGATCGCATTGTGGTTTTTCCATAGTAGTTGCATCCGTGATCGGTAAGTGCTTCTTCTCTCTGCCCACCTTCCGATGCCATCATTCCAAGATACGGATAGCTATGATGTTCCCTCGCCCAGTCGTCACATGGTTTTTCTTTGAGCCAGTAGCAACAATCATTTGATACCTTGAAATCCGGTTTCTGATAGTTCACTCCTTCATTTTCGTTTTCATACCCTCCGAACAATTTCAACCACTTCTGCGGCAGTTTCATCCGGCTATTCTTCTGAAAATGACCGAGTTCTCCACATTCACCTGTAATAATCGCATGTCTGACCGTTTTATTCTTTTCCGTCGGATTCTGTAACAATGCAATCTTACCTGCTATACGCTTACTGATTACCGGAAATCCAACCTCATTCAATACCTGTGTCTTTGTCTTATATGAATGCAGAATTGTCACACCAAGCGCTTTATGCACTTTCTGAATACTCGCATCTTCCAGACTCGATACTGATATTGCCGGTACATCAATTCCGATGGATTTCAAGAATACATGCAATGTAATGCTATCAAGTCCACCAACACTGACATGCGCTGTCTTATCACGCTTTTCCATCTCTTGAAGGAATTCGATTGCCCGGAGCTTTGATCGCTCCTTTTTTACTTCGTAAGGCTGACATTGCATGGCAATCATCCGACTTTTTGCTTCACGCTTCTGTTCTTTCCACTTCTGGAACTCCACATCCGGCTTGTCTATCTCTATGTCTTCCAAGAAATCAAATCTCTCTTGTAACATGTATTTTATGTCTCCTTTCCTTGATTTTCTGATTTATTGGCAATATAATATTGATATAATTTGCCAATAACATATTTACTTACATTATTTATCTCATGCTGTTCTGCCATATATGAACATACAATTACAACTAATCTTAAATTAAGCATTACACTTACTGGAGGGACTATTATGGCAATATATGATTTTTTTAAAAAGCTAACGGCGGGCGCAGGTGTGTGTGGGTTTGCGCTGGAATCCAATGTTGCAGGAACAGATGGTAAGTAAATTTTTGGACACCGAGGGGTTCGATTCCACTCGAACCCGCCACATAATCTTTTTACATAAAATCAAACAGTGTCAGCTCGTCCATCTCGTTTTCTGCTGCCTGTAGATATCCAACTCCATCTCGGAAATAATCAGGATTCAACTCACAACCTTTCCCGAAGCGGTGCATCTTAACAGCCGTCATTGGTACCGTCATAAGTCCGCCGAACGGATCATATACAACATCTCCCGGATTGCTGTATCTATTGATGATTCGCTCCACGATATCAAGCTGAAGCGGACATACATGCATCTGCGCTCTTCTGCGGCTCTGTGTCGTGTTAAGCGTCCGCATCCGGTTGATATCATCCCACACCTCAAGCTGATTCCATGATCCCGGAGCAACCACCATGAATGTCGCCGGTAGTCTGCCGTCCTTATCAAGTTCTTGTGCAAGCTTCACATGCTCTTCATAGTTGTACACGCTCTCTCTGCTGTATTTTCTGTATGCCTTCTGCAGATTATCCACAGAGATCTCTTTCAGCTCATCCTTACTGATCAGACGATTGCCCGATGATCTCCAATATCCATGCGCATCTATCTGCCACTGTGCTCTTGTGTACTCTTCCTTGCTCTTTGATACTGGATCATCTGCATATGCTTTGCTGTGATCCGTTGGAAGTTTTCGGAATAACAAGATATATTCAGGGCATCCTACACCCATTTTAGTGCCGTCCTTGCACTGCTCAGACCAGCCAAGGCGGTATGTCTGGTTATTCTCCCGCACAACATCCGTCACAACAGTGATCATTCCAAAATACATAAAACCATGCTTCATATAGTGTTCGATACAATCCGCATGAAACGGCTCGATCGTCGGCATCCCGGTACCAGTCGCATTTCCAAACAGCACCCGATCTTTAACATGCACTGCTACCACTCTGCCCGGCTTTAATACTCGCAGAAGCTCCGGCGTCAGGTAGTCCATCTGTTCAAAGAACCGCTCTGTATCCTGATTGTGTCCAAAGTCGTTATAATTTGCACTGTACTCGTAGTGATTGCCAAACGGTATCGACGTATGTATCAGATCAACGCTGTTACTTGCCATGACACGTGTTTCTTCCACACAATCGCCGTATACCGCTTCATAGTGATTTCCTCGCACGGTTCGTTCTTCTCTTGTTCCTTCCACTCCCATCTTCCTTTCCAATCGTTCCGCTTTGTTCGCTGAATTCAATCCATATTTCTTCACGATCTCAACCATCCGCTGGACCATGTAATTATGATTCTTCCATTTTTCCAGCAGGGCTTCCTTGATCTGCCGCTCGTTCTCCATGTAGATAATGTCAATCACAACCGGCTGGCTCTGCAAGAACCGGTAACATCTGTGGATTGCCTGTATGAAATCATTAAATTCATAATCAATGCCAAGGAATATTTCCCGGTGGCAATACCGCTGGAAATTGCACCCAGAGCCGGACAATGATTTCTTTGTTGCAAACAGCCGTGTCTTTCCATTTGAGAAATCAATCACACGCTGTTCTCTCATCTCATAGTCCATAGCTCCATAAATATCAACTGTCTCTGGCAACGCTTTTTTGATTGTATGCCGTTCGCTCTCCAGATCGTGCCACAACAAGAAACGATCATCCGGCGAAGCATCAACAATCTCTTTCATCTTCTGCACTCGGATGTCTATGCTATCCCGCTTGACCGCCGCTGCTTCTTTCAATCCTTCTGCGGCTTCCTGAAAGAGCTGCATCTGACCGTCCTTGTCTGCTGTATCTCCGTAATGAATCGGTATCTCATGCCATCTGACATCAAGTGGTGGCAGATCATACCCTGCATCGGAATAGGCAGGATTGAGATCCGACGGCTTCGTAACGAACAGCGCCCAGCTTGACACCCACAACCAAAACTCATCTTCCATGTTCGGATACAGCGTCAGGTTGTTTGCCTTCGTACTGTCTCTTTGGAAGAACCGGGTCAATGCCTGTCCGGTGTCCATGACTTCCAGATATCCGGCATAGTGTATAAGCTCCTTGTACTTATTCGGCGATGGTGTAGCCGTAGCTACGAGCTTATACGGAACATTCTTGAATTTATCCAAGAACGTCTGATATGTCTTGCTTCCAAATGAGCGGAGTACACTTGCTTCATCCAGTGACGTTGCGGCGAAGTACGATGGATCTATATCACCATCTCTCACTCGTTCATAGTTTGTCAGCACAATCTGACTGTTACACGCCTTGACCTCTTCCATTGTCCGGCAGTACTCCGGCTTCTCATATCCGAGCAGCTCCACCGCATCCCGGGTGAACTCCTGCTTCACTCCAAGCGGCAATACAATCAAAGCTCTGCCGCCGGTATGTTCTGCTGCCAAATGGCAGAACTCTATCTCCTGTACCGTTTTCCCAAGTCCGAACGCCTCAAACAAGGCTCTACGTCCGCCATTAAGTGCCCACGCAACAGCATCTGACTGATGTGGTTTCAATGCCGGATTGATCTTTGAACGATCAACCACAAATCCGCTGTCTGTTGCAAGGTCGATTTTGCTTTCTAAAAATTCTCTATATGTCATGTCACACCTCACTTGCAACCAGTTCTCTATTGCACAGCTTCTTGATCTGTCTCACTCGTTCAAACGATATACCGCACATTTTCGCTGTATCGGTCATGCCATATCCCTGCAACATGCACCGCATCGGCTTCTGTGTCCTCGGTGACAGCTGATCAACCATATGCCCGAAATCTATCATAGTAACCAGATCACCAATATAATCATTGGTATCTTCCAGAAACGAATCTCCATAGCTGTCTCCATCTTCATTTACAACCTTATCAAGTGATACATACTGTGGTTTCTCGACATCTTTCCAGTGAAACGGTGTACGTACCATCACATCTCCAAATTGAATGTATCTTTCCACATATCTGTTGATATATATTCCGATATAATTTCGATTCAAGTGTTCCAGATCCTTGCTTCTGTCAATAGCTTCTACCAGTGCAAGTACACCTTCCTGTATGATATCCTCATAATTGGGGAATCCACGATATTTATTCAAATGAAAATACACGAGTTTGATATTCTCCATGATCTTCTGATTTCGCAGTTCAATTCTTTCTGCCTTTGTCAAATCCATTCACCTCCTGCTGAAAGAGAGCTTCCATCTCATCAAGCGCAGATACTCGCTCCTGCGTCGGTTGTACGCTCTTAGGCATATTGCTCTGATATCCTCGTCTCTGTTTCTGCCTGCGCTCATTTACTGCACTGATGACCCATCTTATGATTGCCAGATAATGTGACTTGGTCTTATATCCCTTCTCTGCAATGTACATGTCGAGGAACTCGATTGCTTCATCACGAATATCCACACCGTACTTTTCTGCGAGCTTGGTGTATTCATCATCAAGCAGCATCACATTTCCGAACTGTCCGTAAGGATGCTTTGCGGGTGCGCTCTCTCTTTCATTTACTTTACTTTCATTTACTTTTATTTTATTTGTGTGGTTTTTACGGGATTTACCCCCATTTTTACCGGATTTATTAGGGTTTTTACTGTATTTATCAGAAATTTGGGTGACTTTAATAAAAGAAGCGGTATCCTCTTCATTCAAAAGCCATATCTCATCATCCACTATGATTTCACGTCTAAGGCTCTTTGCCGCCTCCTGATAGCGTTTCTGTATATTCGGGGAGGTAATGATAGTGTCCGAACTAGCAAGTGTGATTTCAATGATTAGTGACCGACTAGCCAAGAATGTCATTATCTGCTTCATTGAACCCTCGGACAGCCCAAGGGATGCAATCGCTGCATCCTCGCTGTCCTCATTCCATACGATGTAATAACCGTTTTCTCTATATATCTCCGCAAGCAACCATATGTAGAATATCAATCCATCTGATCCGTATCTTGCACTGAGCGCCCGGATCTTTAGGTCTGCGAAGAAATCCGTGTCAAATGGGAAGTATAGCAATCCTTTTTTTTGCGGTCTTGCCATCTGCTCCTTCCTTTCAATCCAGCTATTTAATAATGCTGGTTGCATAATTCTTATAAACATCTTCAAGCATTGTTCGATTACATTCTACGAACTCGCTTCCAGCAAGTTCCTTATACTCTGCCTGAATCTTCTGTCGTGCTCTTCTGACCGACTCTGTTGTTGGAAATCCCAACTCTCGCATATGCAGGAAGAACTGCTGAAGAGGAATCTTATCTACATCTACGCCGTTCTTCTTGCCAATTTCCTTGTACACCATGTAACATAAGCATCCGTCACTGCTTCGAGTCTCTGGATGTTTCTCAAGCATCAATTTCACAACCTTATGTGTATCTCTGATATT
>ERZ808270.1412-NODE-1412-length-10281-cov-2.568062_pt1 | contig 10281 bp, 10 predicted proteins | sample MGYA00521082_ERZ808270 | MGnify/ENA primary metagenome ERZ808270 (study PRJEB31516, sample SAMN03275594) | gut metagenome | biome: mammalia-associated habitat; material: feces | host: Papio cynocephalus | place: Kenya | collected 2012-07-27 ...
CGGGCAGCCGCAGGAGAGATGCAGCAGCGCTTTCGTGCGATGACACCCGGAAAGGAATATCCGGTTCGATTTGGAACCTTTCATTCCATATTTTATTGGATTTTAAAAACTGCATATGGTCAATCCATGCTGCGTGTGATTTCCGAGGAAGAAAAGCGTGGAATCATCGAGCAGATTTTACATACGATGGAGCTTAGTTACGAGAACAAGGAAGAAATTGTAAGCAGCATCGTCTCTCAGGTAAGCCTTGTCAAATGTGACATGATGGATGTGGAGAATTATTATAGCAAAGATATGCCGGAGCATGCATTCCGGGAGCTGTATCGACGGCTGGATGCGGAGTTAAAACGCAGGAAGCTGATTGATTTTGATGATATGATGGTGCTTTGCTATGAGCTTTTGACAGCACGGCCGGATATCCTGGATAAATGCAGAAGTCTGTTCCCGTATATCATGGTGGATGAGTTTCAGGACAGTAATCGGATTCAGTATGAGATTTTCCGAATGTTGGCAAATCCACGGCAAAATGCATGCATCGTCGGGGACGATGACCAGTCAGTTTATGGATTCCGTGGTGCAAGACCAGAGATCATGCAACAGTTTCGGAAGGATTTCCCAGACTGTAAGATTGTGTATCTCGGTGAAAATTATCGCTCCGATTACCGGATCGTGCAGGCAGCAACGCAGGTGATTGAGAAGAACCGGACACGATACAAGAAGGAATTAAAAGCAGTTTCAAAAGAACCTGGTATTGTACAGATGCATACTGTGAAAGATGAAGCAGAGGAAAACGAGTGTATCATACGGCGTATCCGGGAACAGTATCAGGCTGGAACTGCGTATGAAAAACAGGCGGTGCTGTATCGGACGAACTTACAACCGCGACGGCTCGCTTATAAGCTCAATCAATATAATATCCCATATACGTTGAGTGATGTGCTGCCGAATCTGTTTGATCATTTTGCAGTGCGGTATGTACTGGATTATATGCGGATTGCGATGGGCGATACATCGCGGGCGACTTTTTTAAGAATCATCAATAAACCGTCACGCTATATCAGCCGGGATATTTTGCTTGAGGATCCGGTTGATTATGATAAGCTTCGGTTTCGGCTCCGTAATAAGGAGTCTGTTGTGGAGAATCTGGATAAGCTGATGGCAGATGTAAAGATGCTGCGGAAGCTGCGCCCCTATCCGGCACTTAATTTCATACGGAATTTTATCGGCTATGACAAGTATATCAAGGATTACGCGGAATACCGCCAGCTTGATTCATCGGAGATGTATGAGGTTTTAGATGAATTTGGATATATGATTAAAGATATGGAAAGCTACGCAGAGTTGTTCACATTTATAGATGAATATAAGGAACAACTTGCGAGACAGCAGGAGAAAAACCGTATGCGGAAGGGTGTTAACCTTATGACGATGCACAGTGCAAAGGGATTGGAGTTTGATACGGTGTACATCCTCGATGCAGTGGAAGAAATCACACCGTATAAAAAGGCGAAGACGGCAGCGGAACTAGAAGAGGAACGGCGGATGTTCTATGTTGCTATGACGCGGGCAAGACACGCACTGCATATCTATGTGCCAAAAACAATCGCGGGGAAAGCAAAAGACAGGAGCCGGTTTGTGGAGGATATAACATGGCAAAAGGAAGCTTAAAAAAGAGCAAAATAGTTATGCTGCTTGCAGCAATCGGAAGCTGTTTATGCATGGTTGGCTGTGCAGCAAAGGAAGAGACAACCGAAGCGGTGAATTACGCATCGGAGGATTCTTCCCTGACCTATGCAGTACATACAGAGCTTGACGGACATGCGATTGAGCTTCCACAATTTACATCGAAGCATGACAGCACGGTAATTGAAGAATTGAATCAGGACATCATGGATGGACCGGGAGCAATTTATGATAAGGACAAAGATGGAGAAGAAATCATCCCGGAGATCCGCACAACAGAATATAGCACGAATCAGTATTTACAAGCGGTTGTACGCTATGTCGAATATCCACTTGTCGGTGGCTATGGAGACATTGCAAGTTATAATTATGACAGGATTCAGGATAAGAAGCTTACGCTGACGGATGCGCTTGTGAAGAAAGAAACCACGCTTGATGATGTGCGGCAGATGGTGATTGACAGCTGCCTGCGGATGAAAGAACTGTCAGACAAAGAAACATCCATCTACGGTGTGACAGTAGATGGATTTTCATTGGATGCAAATGATAATTGTACATTTTATGGAAACGTCGATCTGTGTCTGAACGGAACGACGCAGTGGTCATACATTTACAGCTTCCGATTTGAAACACAGACAGTGGAAATCTATGACCTTACAGAATAGAGAAGCTTACATGTCTTCGTAGGCTTCGTTGTCTAAAAGCTCGTCAAACGCGTCGGCAACGATCTCGTATTCCTCTTCGGAATCAATCATGCCAAGCTCCACGTCGTCGCCGTCTTTTTCTGTGTAACGGTAGAGGAAGACGTCGTCTTCTTCGTAGCCATCTACAACTTTGTCCGGAAGCAATGCGATATACTGCTGGCCTTCGACTGGAAAGATGGCAATGACACTGCAATGAAGCTCTGTACCATCGTCTAACACCATGTCTACATAGTCATCATCGTCGGTATTATCTGCCGGAAACGGTTTGTTCTTATCATCCATAGTATGAATCTCCTTTACATTTTTTGGATTTTGTATTGAAAAAGAAAAATCCTTGTCTATAATAGTTTAAGGGAATTTGTATCATAGGTCAACTATAAAATAAGGGAAAGAGAAAAGGAAAGAAACGTGAAACAGGTATTACAGTATTTCAAGAATTACAAATGGAAAGCAATATTGGCACCGCTATTCAAGATGCTGGAAGCAGCTTTTGAACTTCTGGTGCCGCTCGTTATGGCGGCAATCATTGATAACGGTATTGCGGGGAATGACAAGCCATATATCTACAAGATGGCATTTGTCATGGTTGGACTTGGTGTGATCGGACTTGGGTGCTCAATCACAGCACAGTATTTTTCAGCGAAAACGGCAATGGGAATCGGAAAGGAGATACGGTATGATCTGTTCAAGCATATCGAGACACTTTCCTATGCAGAGATTGATAAGCTCGGCAGTGCGACGCTCATCACACGTATGACGAGTGATGTCAATCAGGTACAGACGGGAATCAATATGTTCCTGCGTCTGTTTATGCGTTCGCCGTTTATTGTATTTGGCGCAACGATCATGGCATTTACAGTCAATGCAAAAGCGTCGAGGGTGTTCTTCATCACGCTTCCGGTTCTGATCGTGATCGTATTTGGAATCATGCTTGTTTCGATTCCTTTGTATAAGAAAGTACAGAGCAGGCTTGACACAGTGACATTGAAGTCCAGAGAGAATCTGTCTGGTGTGCGTGTCATCCGTGCATTTAACCAGGAGAAGAAGGAAAAAGAAGAATTCGCCGAGGTAACGGAGGCATTAACGAAGGGACAGCTTTTCGTCGGAAAGATTTCTTCTTTCTTAAATCCGCTGACCTATGCAGTGATTAACCTGTCTATCGTAGCTCTGATCTGGGGTGGCGCAAAGCAGGTAGATCTCGGCATTTTAAAGCAGGGGCAGGTCTATGCACTTGTAAACTACATGTCGCAGATTCTGATCGAGCTTGTAAAGCTTGCGAATCTGATTATCACCGAGACAAAGGCAGTTGCCTGTGCGAATCGTCTGGGGGCAATCTTCGAGACGACAAGCAGCCAGACATATGAGACCGCACCGGTAGAAGCAGCTGGTGGCACAGCGATTCCGAAGGTTGAATTTGTGGATGCCGGACTTACGTATGCAGAGGCAAAGGAATCCTCCATCGAGGGCGTATCCTTGAAGGTGAACCGTGGTGAGACGATCGGCATTATCGGAGGTACCGGCTCCGGTAAGTCCACACTTGTGAATCTGATTCCGCGTTTCTATGACTGCACACAGGGAAGCATCAAGATCGATGGCGTGGATGTAAAGGAATATCCGAAGGAACAGTTAACCTCTAAGATTGGAGTTGTTCCGCAGAAGGCAGTGCTTTTCTCTGGAACAATCGCAGATAATATCCGCTGGGGCAAGGAAGATGCAACGAAAGAGGAAATCGAGGAAGCACTTTCTATCGCACAGGCGGAGGACTTTGTACAGCAGAAAGAGGGCGGCATTGAGTTCATACTGAACCAGGGTGGCAAGAACCTGTCCGGTGGACAGAAGCAGAGACTGACGATCGCACGTGCACTTGTGAAGAAGCCGGAGATCCTGATTCTCGATGATAGTTCTTCTGCACTTGACTATGCGACGGATGCAGCACTCCGGAAGGCAATCAAAGAGAAAACCGATCACACGACGGTATTCCTTGTATCGCAGCGTGCATCATCCATTATGTATGCAGATAAAATTATCGTCTTGGATGATGGTAAGATCGCTGGCATTGGCAATCATGATACATTGATGAAGGATTGCCCGGTATACCGGGAGATCTACGCATCTCAGAACAAGGAGGTGAAGGCAAATGTCTAAGGATAAGAAAAAGAAGCTGCAGGGCTTTGATAAAGCCGTGTTAAAGCGTGTACTGACCCATATCAGGAAATACCGCATTCTGGTCATCCTTTCGTTTGTCTGTGCGATGATCACTGTTGCCTCTACCTTGTATGCACCGATCCTGACTGGTGATGCGATCGACCTGATCGTCGGAAAAGGTCTGGTTGACTTCGATGGAATCAAAGACATCATCTACACATTTTTGATGGTAACTGTTGTGACAGTGCTTTCACAGTGGTTTATGAATATTATCAACAACCATATCACATATTCCGTTGTACGGGATATCCGTATTGAAGTGTTCAATCATATGGAAGAGCTTCCGCTTTCCTATATCGATTCACACAAACACGGCGATATCGTGAGCCGTATCGTATCGGATATTGATCAGTTTGCAGATGGCCTTCTGATGGGATTTACACAGTTGTTCACCGGAATCGTAACGATTCTTGCGACACTGGGATTCATGATGGTTGTAAATGTACCGATTGGACTGGTTGTCGTTATTCTGACACCGCTTTCGCTGTTTGTGGCATCCTTCATTGCGAAGCGGACGTATCATCTGTTCCACCAGCAGTCGGAGACACGTGGTGAGATCACGGCACTTGTCGATGAGATGGTTGGGCAGCAGAAGATCGTGCAGGCATTTGGCTACGAAGATGATGCATTAAACCGTTTTGAGGAGATCAATGACCGACTGGAGAGGGACAGCATGTCAGCGACATTCTATTCCTCGCTTGTCAATCCATGTACAAGATTTGTCAACAACCTTGTATATGCGGCAGTAGGTATCATCGGTGCCATTTCCGTGATCATGACCGGATTTACCGTTGGACAGCTTACATGCTTCCTCAGTTACGCGAACCAGTATACAAAACCATTTAACGAGATATCGAATGTCATCACCGAGCTTCAGAATGCGATGGCATGTGCCGGTCGTGTGTTTGAGCTTCTGGATGAGACACCACAGATACCGGAGAAAGAAAACGCACATGTATTAACGGATACGAAGGGCGCGATCGAGATCAAGGACGTGAACTTCTCTTATGTCAAGGACAAGAAACTTATCACGAATCTGAACCTCTCTGTAAAGCCGGGTATGCGTGTGGCAATCGTCGGACCAACCGGATGTGGAAAGAGTACACTTATCAATCTGCTGATGCGCTTTTACGATGTCGATACCGGTTCCATCTCAGTTGATGGTACAGATATCCGTGATATGACGAGAGACAGCCTGCGTCAGAACTACGGTATGGTATTGCAGGAGACATGGTTAAAGAGTGGTACGATTCGTGAGAATATCGCTTACGGAAAGCCGGATGCAACAGACGAGGAAATCGTACAGGCAGCGAAGCTTGCACATTCCGACAGTTTTATCCGTCGTCTGCCACAGGGCTATGACACGGTGATCGCGGAGGATGGAGGAAACCTGTCACAGGGTCAGAAACAGCTTTTGTGTATCACACGTGTGATGCTGTTGCTGCCGCCGATGCTTATTTTAGATGAGGCGACATCTTCGATTGATACACGCACGGAGATCCGGATTCAGAAAGCGTTTAACCGTATGATGCAGGGCAGAACAAGCTTCATCGTTGCACACAGACTGTCGACAATCCGGGAGGCAGATGTAATCTTAGTTATGAAAGATGGAAATATCATCGAGAAGGGTAACCATGAGCAGCTTATGGCGCAAAACGGTTTCTATACGAATCTGTATAATTCGCAGTTTGCACATTAAGCTTTTGCTTGACAAACCGCAGATTGCATGACATATTTGAAAAAGAAAAATGGAACGATCGCAGGAGGAACGAACAGGTATGAAGATTTTTAATACACTCACCAGACATAAGGATGAATTTCATCCGATCAAAGAGGGAAAAGTAGGCATCTATGTCTGTGGGCCAACCGTATATGACTATATTCACATCGGAAATGCAAGACCGATGATCGTGTTTGATACATTGCGCAGATATTTTGAGTACAAGGGCTATGAGGTAAACTATGTATCAAACTTTACCGATGTTGATGACAAGATCATCAAGCGTGCGAATGAGGAGGGCGTGGATGCATCCGTGATTTCGGAGCGCTACATCGCAGAGTGCAAAAAGGATATGGCAGCGCTTCATGTAGAAGAGGCAACGACACATCCGCAGGCAACGAAAGAGATTCCGGATATGATTGCGATGGTAGAGACTCTGATAAAAAAGGGCTATGCATATGAGGTGAATGGAACGGTATATTTCCGTACAAGAAAGTTTTCTGATTATGGAAAGCTTTCCAAGAAGAATATTGACGATCTGCGTGCCGGAAACCGTGAACTTCTTGTATCCGGTGAGGATGAGAAGGAAGATCCACTTGATTTCGTACTCTGGAAGCCAAAGAAGGAAGGCGAACCATCCTGGCCATCTCCTTGGGGCGATGGAAGACCGGGCTGGCATCTGGAGTGTTCGGTTATGTCCAAGAAATACATTGGCGATGTTATTGATATTCATGCCGGTGGTGAGGATCTGATCTTCCCACACCATGAAAATGAGATCGCACAGAGTGAGGCAGCTAATGATACAGAGTTTGCACGGTACTGGATGCACAATGGATTTCTGAAGATCAACAACGAGAAGATGTCCAAGTCACTTGGAAACTTCTTTACGGTAAGAGAGATTGGAGAAAAGTATGATCTGCAGGTCATCCGTTTCTTTATGCTTTCTGCACATTACAGAAGTCCGCTTAACTTCTCCGCAGAGCTTGTGGAGAGTTCGAAGAACGGTCTGGACAGAATCCGCACATCTGCATCGAAGGTGGAAGAGGCTATCAACAACAGCACAGTTTCCGATATGACAGAGGCAGAGACAAAACTTGCAGAGGAGATTCCAACGTATGTAAAGCGGTTTGAGGATGCCATGGAGGATGACTTAAATACTGCAGATGCAATCTCTGTAATCTTCGAGCTTGTTAAATTTGCAAATACAAATGTTGAGGCAGGTGTAACAAGTAAGGCATTTGCACAGAAAATTTATGATACAATGAAACAGCTGATGGATATTCTCGGTATTGATATCAAGGAGCAGGAGGTGCTTCTGGATGAGGAGATCGAGAAACTGATTGAGGAGCGTCAGGCAGCCAGAAAGGCAAAGAACTTTGCGAGAGCCGATGAAATCCGTGATCTGCTTACAGAGAAGGGAATCATTCTGGAAGATACCAGAGAAGGTGTAAGATGGAAGAGAGCGTAAAGACCGAACAGGTAAATGCATATCAGTATTCACCACTGGCACTCGCCTATATGGGGGACAGTATATTGGATCTGCTTGTGAAAAAATATTTCGTCACACATTCCAATATGCAGCCACATAAGTATCACGTGGAGGTCAGCAAGATTGTCAAGGCGGTGAATCAGGCAGATTATATCGACCGGATCATGGAAGAATTGTCGGAGGATGAGCTTGATGTTTATAAGCGTGGCAGAAACACAAATACCCATTCCAAGGCGAAGAATGCAACGATGGGACAGTACCGCAAGGCAACCGGACTAGAGGCTTTGTATGGCTATCTGTATCTGAAAGGGGATATGGAGCGGCTGCAGTATTTTGTGGACGGTATGATCCGGCAGTATCTCGCGGGCAAGGAATCATAGGTATGATGAAACTGAGATAACGGATATGCAGCATGTCCGGGCAGGCTATATGATAATATACAGGTGTGCAGGAAGTGTGCATAAATATGCGAAACATGTCCGGGTGGAAAAGAAGAAGGAAAACAAAAATGAGTGAGAATAAGAATATCATAAATGAACAGGAACCGCAGGACGATCATATGATTGAGGGACGAAATGCGGTGTTAGAGGCATTTCGTGCCGGAAAGACGATCGACAAGCTGTATATTCAGGACGGCCTGCGTGATGGTGTGATCTCGTCCATCCTGCGTGATGCGAAGAAACGGGATGTGATCGTGAATTTTGTGAGTAAGGAAAAACTCGATCAGATGTCTGCGGACCGGAAACATCAGGGCGTGATGGCAATCATGGCGGCATTTTCCTATGCGGAAGTGGATGATATCTTAGAAAAAGCAAAGGAAAAGGGAGAAGATCCGTTTATCTTTATCTTAGATGAGATTGAAGATCCGCATAATTTAGGTGCGATTATCCGTACCGCAAATCTGTGTGGCGCACATGGTGTGATCATTCCGAAACGCCGGGCAGTCGGACTGACAGCGACAGTTGTCAAGGCTTCAGCAGGTGCGATCCATTATACACCGGTTGCGAAGGTGACGAATATCGCCAAGACAATCGAAGAGTTAAAGGAAAAAGGCTTATGGTTTGCCTGCGCCGATATGGGCGGTGAGGTGATGTACCGGGCAAATCTGACCGGACCGATCGGACTTGTGATCGGAAATGAAGGAAGCGGCGTGAGCCGTCTTGTCAAAGAAAAATGTGATTATGTTGTATCGATCCCGATGAAGGGCGATATTGATTCCCTGAATGCATCGGTTGCAGCCGGTGTGCTTGCCTATGAGGTTGTGCGGCAGAGAATGCAGTAGAGATACGGAGAAGAAGCGTTGGATTATACAAAGATGGACGACAATCAAATACTTGCGCTTGGACGGGCAGGCGAGGATGAGGCAACAGAGTTCCTGCTGCAAAAGTATGGATATCTGGTCAAGCGGGAAGTGCGTACAGTCTATCTGATTGGTGCGGAAACCGAAGACCTGGCGCAGGAGGGAATGATTGGACTTTTTAAGGCAATCCGGGATTACAGCCCGGACAAGGCAGCCAGCTTTGCTACCTTTGCCAGCGTCTGCATCCGCAGACAGATCCAGAATGCAATCACAAACTCCAACCGCAAGAAGCATGTGCCGTTGAATTCGTATGTATCCCTGTATATGAACAGCGAGGAGGGCGATAACTTTATGCTGGAGGAGCGCCTTTCCACAAGCCGGGAAGAAGATCCGGAAAAGCTGCTGATCGCACGCGAGCAGATCGAAGATCGGAATGCACGCATCAAAAAGGAACTGAGTAAGCTCGAACAGCAGGTGTTAAAATTATATTTGCAGGGACTTTCCTATGAGGAGATCGCAGAGCAGCTTGGAAAGACAGAAAAGTCAATCGACAATGCATTGCAGCGTATCCGAGGGAAATTATCCAGGAAATAAGATTGCCCCTTGACAGAAAACTATAAATAAAGTATTATCTCATTTGTGCTTTGCATAAATAAAGCAAGCTGGTATGGCTCAGTCGGTAGAGCGTCGCATTGGTAGTGCGGAGGTCACGGGTTCGATTCCCGTTACCAGCTTTCTTTTTTTACTCAAAATTCAGAAAATTCTGTGAAAAATCACAAAAAAAGCCAAAAAATTACTGCAACCATCAATATATTGTGTTATACTACCCATGTGTAACTAGGCTCAAATTCAGAAAAGGTGTGGTTTGATGACAAAAAAACGATGGATAGCAATGGTAGTGGCAATCTGCATGGTTGTTCTGCTTTTTCAATACATACCCGTTATGCGTGCGTCAGCGGCAACGGAAGGTTCTATAAAATCCGGTGTGACTGGGGTTTATTTTCGTGAGACACCCGGTGGTACGCCGATAAAAGATTCCAATGGAAATACAATTTATCTAAATGGTGGACAGGTGCTGACGATTCAGGATACGTCTAATTCGAGCTGGTATAAGGTAACACTTACCTATAATGGTGGCAGTTATACCGGATATGTCAGTTCCCAATACGTGGTGGCTGGG
>ERZ808270.1415-NODE-1415-length-10247-cov-3.438776_pt1 | contig 10247 bp, 9 predicted proteins | sample MGYA00521082_ERZ808270 | MGnify/ENA primary metagenome ERZ808270 (study PRJEB31516, sample SAMN03275594) | gut metagenome | biome: mammalia-associated habitat; material: feces | host: Papio cynocephalus | place: Kenya | collected 2012-07-27 ...
TGATGTTCCAAACCCTTGGCATGTTCCTCTTTATGCTTCTATTCGGTTTAAGAATCATGTGGATGTCGACCAAATCGCTCCGTCCATATCAAAACTAAGGAAATTCAAAAATATGAAAAAACCACCGCGAAACAGCGGTGGTTTTATTTTTCTTTTCTCACTTTCCGCCGATGGAATGATAACGATAAAGGGGGAAATCTTCCTCTTTAAAGAGATTTCTTCCATCAAAGATGAGGTCACCTTTCATGTTCGATAGATAAGGACCATCTTTTAAGGACAAGAATTTTCGTTCTTGCGTCAATATCATTAAAGCGTCCGCCTCTTCCAAGGTAAGACCCATGGTGCTAAAGCAACGAATATCGGGATATCTCTTTTTCATGGCCTTCATCGCATAAGTACTTGGGTCATAGCAACGAAGAAGAGCGCCTTCTTGCAAAAGAGAGTCGATAATAACACTAGAAAGGCTGCTACGAATATCATGAATACCATTCTTATACGCCAAACCGAATATGGCGATCGTCTTTCCCTTAAAACCTTCTAAGTATTCTTTCGCTTTGCTTAAGAAGAGCTTAGGTTGTTCTTCGTTGACGCGAATGGTGTCTTCTACTAGAGGCAAGGAAACGCCATATGCCTTTGCGAAAGAAACCATCGCCTTCGTGTCTTTGGGAAAACAACTTCCACCATAGCCAATGCCAGCCCCAAGCATGGCCTTGCCAATGCGCCTATCGCTTCCCATGCCAAGAGCAACATCTCCAATATCCGCATCCGTTTTATCAGCAAGCCAAGAAAGGCTATTGATATAGGAAATCTTCAAAGCCAAGAATGAGTTTGAAGCGTACTTGCTTAGTTCCGCCGATGAATTGTTCATGGGAATAAAAGGAACGCCCTTGCGGTAAGCAACCTTCCTCAAACGGCGAATAAACTCGAAATCTTCGTTAGAGCTAACGCCGACAACAAAACGATCAGGATCTTCTTCGTCATAAAAAGTAGAGCCTTCCCTCACGAATTCCGGCATGGATATGACATGGATTTTAGGATTTTGGATTTTTTCCATGAGTTTTTTGGCATACCCCAAAGGAACAGTGCTTCGAATAATAAGATAAGAAACCGTTTCTTTAGGCAAAAGGGGAAGCAAGTTTCGAATGGCTTCGTCCATATATTCCGTGTTACAGGAGCCATCTTCCTTTTCGGGGGTTGGAAGAGACAAGATATAGCCGTCTAGATCCTTTAATTCCTTGATATCCGTCGTAAATAAGACTTTATTGGCCTTCCTTTGGAAGACTTCGCTTAAAATGCCTTCGTCGAATGGATAGGTGCCATCCGTAAGCGAACGCACTTTGTCGGCATTGATATCATAGCCGACGACCCGATGACCTTCTTTTAAAAGAACAGCCGCGTTCGCTAGACCGACATACCCCAATCCAAGGACGCCAATATTCATAAGCCTTCAATCTCCATAATCGCTGCCACGGCTCTTATCTTCGACATAAATCTTCAAGGAATCCGCGATATCAATGATTTCCCGGTAGATATAGCCTTCTTTTTGAACAAACGGCGATTCGAAATTCCAAGTGAAAATGACCTTTTCATTCTTCCTCACGATCTCCTCGATGGCAGCCAAAAGCTCTTGGAACCTCTCCGGCCTTCTTTCTTTATACCCCAAAAGCCCCTCGTAGAATCCCGGTTCCACAAAGAATATGTGCCCTTCTTTTGTGCGATAGGCGTTTGCAAAAGGATTTTCATCATCGACAAAGGACTCGTATTGATTAAATTCCGGGTAAAGCATAGAGTTAACGCAAATATGATAAGTCAATAAGGCTTAAGAAGAAAGGAAACCGATGGAACTCGACTCGAAAAAAGACATCAAAATCGTCTTCACCGACATCGACGGCACTCTTTATTCCCATAAGACAAAGCGTGTACCGCCTAGCGCTATCCGCGCTATCAAAGCGATGCAAGCGAAAGGGATTAAGGTTTTCCTTTCAAGCGGCCGCAACTACTACCTCATCCGCAAAAGCGGCATCCTCGACATCGTCAAACCCGATGGCCTCGTCATGATGAATGGCGCTTGCGCCCAAATCGGAGAGGAGATGATCTACAAGTATCCGATTCCTCCCGAGGTCGTTAACGCCATGATCAAATTCAGCACCCGTTTGAAATTCGGGCTCACGCTCATCGAAGAGAAAGAAGGGCATATCAATTACATCGATGACCGCGTTATCGACGCGCACGCCAAATATGGGACGCGCTTCCCACAACCCCGAAAATTCCCCATCCCTTACGACCGAGTGGTCTATCAGATGATCGCTTTTTGCGATAGTTTCGACGAATCCCTCTTTCTCCCTCACCTTAAGGATTGCAAAGCCGCACGCTGGGATCCTTACGCCGTAGACATCATGCCTCAAGATAGCGATAAGGCCAAAGGCATCATGGCCGTCTTAGAGCATTATGGATGGAATGTCGATAATGCCCTTTCCATAGGCGATGGCAATAACGACATCGAAATGCTCGCGTTTACCGGCACTGGCGTAGCGGTAGGTGGCGCTTTGCATGACGTAAAAAAAGTCGCCGATTTCATAACCGACGATATCGATAACGGAGGTTGGGCCAAAGCGATGCTTCACTTCGGCTTAATCGATCACTTGTGATAAGGCTCGTGGTTTTGAATCTTAAAGGAGCGATAAATTTGCTCCAAGAGCAAAATCCTGGTCATTTGATGAGTGAAAGTAAGCCTCGATAAAGTCAACAAGGCATTCCCTCTTTTTCGGAGTTTTTCACTTAAGCCATAGGAGCCGCCAATCACAAAAGAAATATGGCTTCCTCCTTTTCGAAACCACTCTTCCATAGCTTTCGAGAAAGAAATCGAATCATATTCGTTTTTATTTAAATCAAGAAGCACCGCAAAATCATTTGGATGGAGTTTTGCTAGGACTTTTTCGCTTTCTTTGTCTTTGATAGCCTCAATTTCCTTGAAGGAGGCTTTCTCCTTCGAAGGATAATCTGGATGCTCGATTATCTCCACTTTCGCATAGGGCGAAAGGCGCTTCAAATATTCCTTCTCGGCTTCCTTCCAGTACGTTTCTTTCAAAGAACCAATCACATGGATGGTAATGGTCATTTACTGTCCCCGCCCAGTGTCATTTCGTATTGTGAAAGCACCACAATGTCCTTCACGTTGAAGTCTATATGTTGCTTACTAAAAACGCTTCTATAGGTCTCTAAAGCAAGCTCCGGGGAGTTGCATTCTTCGCTTAAATGAGCCAAATAAATCTTCTTTGTTCTCGGTCCGACAGCCAAAGTCATCGCGAGCGCGCTTTGTTCATTCGAAAGGTGACCCTTGTTGCTCATGATGCGATCGATGAGGGCTTTAGGCCTACCCGAATGGAGAAGAAGCCCTTCATCGTGGTTGCTTTCGATGATGTAATATTCGGAATTCGAAATATAAGGAAGGACATCATCCTTCATAACGCCCGTATCCGTTAAATAAACGATGCGATTTGTGCCTTTGCAAAAGACGTATCCCAAAGGAGAGGGAGAATCATGGCTCGCTTCGATAGGAACGATAAGAAGAGAGCCAATGTCGAAAGCGACCCCCGGAAACACCACAGCATGAAAACCATCCTTAATGACGCCTAAGCCAGCAAAGACAGGAAATTGGTCGTGAAGCCTATCCAAACAACAGATGTGATCGCTATGAGGATGGGTAATGAGAACGCCTTGGATATCTTCGTATTTGCGGCCGATCTTCTTAAGAGCTTCGAATAAACGCTTCTTAGGAACGCCCATATCCAAAAGAAGCAAAGTGTCCTCGGTGTAAATAAGGGTCGCATTCCCTTTTGATCCACTGGCGATATTGATAAAAGAAAGCATTGTATTATTCCAAATCAGGCTCTAAGCCCATGGCTTTTGCTTGATTAGCCTCAAAATCTTTGCTTGGGGAATCGAAACGTTGGTAGGCCTTGCTAAAAAGAAGAGTCACGTTTCCCATCCTCCCCGAACGGTTTTTAGCAACGTTCACATTGACGACAGAAATGGAGTCTTTGTTCTCTCCTTTGGCGTTTTGCTGATCCACTTGCGACTGTAGCTTCGAAGAGAAGCTGCCAGGTTTCCCGAAAGAAGAATTCCCCGCGCTTTCATTTCCATTTCCTTCACCCTTCTTGGGTTTGATCTGCCCTTGGTTATCGTAATAGTCGCCACGATACATGAGCATAACGATATCAGCGTCTTGCTCAATGGAGCCAGATTCGCGAAGGTTAGAAAGCATGGGGACGTGATTCACGTTGTTATCCACGTTACGGTTTAGCTGAGCCAAACCGATAACAGCCAGTTTCAAATCACGGGCGAGTTTCTTCAGCGCCTTGGTGACATTACCGACTTCCAAAGTTCTGCTATCGTACTTGGCGCCATCGACGCTCACTAGACCGATATAATCCACGACGATAAGGCAAAGATTAGGATTTTCCTTCTTTAGCTTTGTCGCTTTGGCGATAAGATCGTTCAATTTGATGTTCGAAGTGTCGTCGAAGAAAATAGGAAGCCGCTTAACATCATCGATTGCGCTCGATAATTTTTCCTTCTCTCTTTGGTTCATAAAACCCGTGGAGAGATTTTCAAGATAGACCATCGACTGAGAGCTAAGGATTCGCTTCATCATTTCGCTTCCGGCCATTTCGCATTCGAAAATAGCGACTGGCATATGCATGCTTTCAGCGGCATTGACCGCTAAGTTAAGCGCAAGCGCGGTTTTCCCAACGGCAGGACGAGCAGCCAAGATATTAAGCGTCCCTTTTTGCCAACCGTGCGTTAAGGAATTAAGCCTTTCAAAGCCTGTATCAACGCCTGTTAAACCATGGCTATCACGCCGGCTTTCTTGCTCGATAAGGATACGAACTTCTTCGGCAAGTTCTTTAGCGGGCTTAAAATCCGCAACGCTTCTTCGAGAGGCAATCTCCGAAAAACGATTGGTTTCGTTAGCAATGAAATCGCCGATATCCGACACCTTGCCATCCATATAATCTTCTTGAGCCTTTTGAAGCTCAAAAAGAAAAGACCTAAGAACCGCTTGGTTTTTTAGAATTTTGATGTAGTGGTCGATGTCGTCCTCGCTAATAAGTTCTTCCACCAAAGAACGGATATAGTTCACGCCCCCCGCATCTTCTAAAGTGTGCAATATTTCCAGCTCATTAATGACGGTACCAATGTCGATATCCTCGTTTTGCTTCACGAGTTCTTCCATCGCTTGGAAGATCAAGACGTTTCGTTTATCGACACCCGAAAAATCATCGGGCGTAAGCGAAGAGAAAACGGTGGCAGCCGTTTCGCCACTGATGAGAATGCTTCCTAAAACCGTTCTTTCCGCTTCGAGGTTAGAAGGCAAGGTAAGAACCTTCTTGGCCATCGTTATTTTTCCTCAGAAATATGAACGTTAACCGTTCCAATAACGGAGCCAGCGCTTCCTTTATAGAGTTCAATTCGTAGCCTGGTGTATCCAAGCGCGTTGGCGGGATATTTATCGATGAACTTCCTTTTGTCGATAGCAATGCCCCATTGAGCTTTTAAGCCTTCCTCAATTTCTTTTGGCGAGATGGTCCCAAACATCCTGCCATCGCTTCCGACCTTCGCTTTAAATTCGACATTAATGTGTTCTAGACGCTTGGAAAGCTCTTCCGCCTCTTCTTTTAAAGCGGCTTGCCTTTTAGCTTCTTCGGCGTTGTCCTTTTGAAGTTGGACTTGGCTCTTCGAAGTCGAGATGACAGCAAGCTTCCTAGGAATGAGGTAATTCGAAGCGTAGCCATCGGATACGCTTACGGTTTCGCCTTTTTTGCCAACGCCCTTAACGTCAGCAGTTAAAATGATCTTCATCTATTCTTCCTCCTATTACTCGTCGACTGGTCCAGTTCGAGCGCTATCGAGATAGTTATCAAGAACGGAGAGCAAATTCTTCACAAGCGGGTCGCTCGAATTCCCGCTCATCGCCGTAGCCGCCATCGCAAAATGTCCGCCGCCGCCCATCTTTTCGCAAATGGTCTGAACATTGATGCTGCCATCGCTTCGTGCGCTCATACGAACGGTTTTATCATCCGTTCGTCCAATAACGAAGCAAGCATTGATGCCTTTGAGTTGCATCAATTGGTTACAAACTTTCGCAAGCGTGCTTCTTTCGATGATGTCATGGTCATCGGAAACGCAATAGACGACCCCATAATAAGGCGTCTTGATGGTGCTAATGATTTTGTTAACCAAAGTATACTCTTCAAATTCTTCCTTAAGATAATCATCGGCCACCGAGTTATCGGCCCCATAGCTCTTAAGGATTTCAGCCGCTTCGAAAGTGCGCATGCCGGTTTTGTTAGATTTAAAATAATTCGAATCCATAAAGATGCCAGAAAGCATGATCGTCGCATAGCTCGGCTTAAGCTCGATGCGGGGGTTGGCGGTGGCATAGCGAATCATCTCGACGATAAGCTCCGAAGCGCTGGCGGCACTTGGCTCAACGTAAGATAGAACCGGTCTTTCTGGATATTTATCACCTCGTCTATGGTGATCAATGACCAAAACCTTCGTCGCGACATCAAGAAGTTTAGGAGCCATCGTGAGAGCAGGCACGCTCACATCGACGATAATCACAAGAGTCGAGTCTTTCACCTGGTTAACGGCGTCTTCCGGGGAAATGACCATCTTTTCGTAAACATCACGAGAGAAAGCGCTTTGGAAAGCTAAACGCGTCTTCTTTTCCGCTTTCTTTGGAGAATAGACAATCTTGCTTGGTTTTCCACACCAATCGCATATGGCCATCATGCCTAAGCTTGAACCAAGGGCGTCCATATCCATGTCGCTATGACCCATGATAAGAACATCGGAGCTTTGCTTGATGATGGTGCTAACGCTATCGGCGACCGAGCGAACTTTCACTCGAGAAGTCGCTTCGACAGCCTCGCTCTTGCCGCCATAGAAAGCAAGCTCATGCCCATAACGGGAAACGACAACTTGATTACCACCACGACTTAAGGCTACCGAGATGGCGTCGCTGGCCATCTCATTAAGCTTTGAAATGTCTGGGAAATCGTGAGAGAAACCAATCGAAAGCGTTAAAGGAACATCCTCCCCTCTTTGAGCAACACGAACCTTATCCAAGAGAGAGAAACGATCTTTCTCCATTTTTGCCAAGGAAGAGAAATTACAAACCGCAAAATACGTATCGTTTTTTATCCTTCTCAAGAGAACGCCGAAATCACGGCAATAATCGGTGATAATGCCACGCACCGTGCTTACAATATCCGCCGATTCATCGGTATCCGACGCAACGTCGTTAAAATTGTCGATGATGATTAGGCCTAGAACGATAGCTTGCTCTTTGGAATAAGCAGCCATGTTCTCATACTCGGTAACGTCTTTGAAAACAAAGAGCCTTGGGGCAGAAAGATACCGCACTTCGTATTTGCGGTCTTTAAGATCAATCTTCACCGTTTGACCATTGGGGCTTTCAACAAGCTCCTTTAAGCCTGGAAGAAAGGTGAATGCGTCCATATCGATAACATCAAGGAGCATGTCACGGAAGAGATTGTTAGCCCAAATGATCTTGTTGTTCTCATCAATGACGATAAGACCGATTTTTGAGAAGTTATACGCCTCTTGAATGTCGCTCCCGATAAGAGAGACGGCTTCTTCATCGTTCCTTTGTCGAACGCGACGCAAATGGGCGATAGAAAACCAATAGAAGAAAGCATCGACCACTAGGAAAACCGCAAGGCAACAAACGATGTAGATAAAAAGGTTCTCCGTTAAACTACGGAAGCCGAAAAGATTGAAGATCCAAAAGATAGAGACCGTAAGGCAACCTATCGCTTCGATAGCGAATAAGGCAAAGAAGATGATTCTTAATTTTGAAATTAGTTTCGTCATAGCAAAAGCATTATACCCTTTTCCCCTATAAGGGAAAAAGAAGCTTTATTTTGAAACCAAAAAACAAAAACGGATGAAAATTAAAAAATACAAAAATCAATGCAAAACCCATTTGGATACGGAGCAAAGAAAAAGCCCAATTCTTTCTAAAGAAAAGGGCTTAAAAGGAATCTAAAGAAGCGTATTAGGCTTTTTTCTTCTTCAAGGCGAAGAGTAATCCAGCCGTGATGACGGTTCCAGCGAACACGCAGATAGAGACGATTGCTAGGATATTATTATCCTTTTCGCTTGCAACGAGGGATCTCGATTGAGCGATTTTCTCAACGCCACGACCAATGTAATCCGTATAGTTGTCCGTTCCATACTTGGCAATGATGTAATCGTACTTAGCCATGGCTTTTTCGATGTCCGATCCTTCTAAATTAGCAGCCGCTTTCTTGAAATATTCTTTGGCTTCGGTAGAAAGAGAGTCGAAATAGGTGGTCGCAATGTCATTCCAATCGTCTTTCGATGGGGCGGTATTGCCTGTTGCGTCGCATTCAAGAAGGGTTAGGAGAGCCTCAGCAAATTCTAAATCTTCTTTTGCGGGTTGATACTCGTTTGAAGAAACTAAATAAAGCGAAATCGCCTTTTGTGAATTATACGATGAAGATTTGTAGTAGCGGAATCTTTCTTGATTGCTGGCCGCGTTATAGCGGAGATGGGTACCACCACCACTTACAACATCGGCACCATCGGCATTGATGCTGATAGTATTAGAAATCGCAGATGCATCGGCTTTTAAACCATTGGCATCGCTCGTTTGGCCTATATAAAAGCCAGAGGATGATTTAATGGAATAATCACCATTTTCCCCTTCGTCAATAAAGAAAGACCAACTCTTAGCATCCTCCAAAGAAAGAGAAATGGAATTTCCATCAATATTTCCTGTTTTGAAATTGTTAGCAACATCCAATGCATTAAGAGATCCGTTGAAAATGGCATTTTTCTCGTCACAAACAATAAGATAGCTGCCATCGACAAGTTCATCGTTGGACATCACTTTCTTGAATGTCGCTAATTCGGCAGAAGAAGACGAAGATGTCGTAGAAGATTCACTAGATTCAGATGAAGAAGAGCTTGAGGACGATCCAGAACCACTAGAAAAGAACACCTCAATCGATTTAAGGTAAAGCGCTTTTTGGGTTTTATCTTTAAAGACGGTAACAACGAGCTCTCCAGAGGCGCTCCCCTCAAATGTATAGGCGGCGTTCGAATTGGTAATGGTTTGTTCGTTTCCGAAGGCACCTCCGCCAACCTCTGCTTTGACTTTTGGACTCCCGGCATCAGCGGCAGAGCAATTAACGACAATTTTAGATATTGTTCCGATAATGGACGTGCAGGTGGCTTTGATGTAACTAACTTCCTTTTTATTCGTTCCGTAATGAATGCCCCTTCCTTGTTGAGTATCAAAATCAGTTTCGGCGGCATCCGATGTGATGATCCATTCGTTCTTTTGAGTGTCTACACCCTTTCCTCCACATTTTTTAATAAACTCAAGCTTAGCGGAACTCGTCTCTGCTCTAACAAGGGCGGGGGACTCCAAAGCCTTTTGCGCTAAAACGCCCCCGGTTAATCCCATACATGCGAAAGCGGACAATCCGAGCAACAAGACACGACCACTCTTTTTCATAAAATAGCTCCTTCCACTAGCAAAAGACTAAAAATACCGACAAGATATCCTCAGCATTTAAAAGTCAATCGATTTACCACATCGGAATTATAAATAGCCAGTAGAGCTATTTCATTTGAAAACGCTTTCTTTAATAAAAAAGCCCTTATTCTAGGCAGAAACCAAGAATAAAGGCATTGGAAAATAAACAAAATTAGTTATTCGTGTTTCTTCTTTTTAAGAAAGACGAAGCAACCTGCAGCAAGTATTGCGAATAATGAAGCTCCGATAATCCAGGCGTAGGTAACATTTTCCTTGCTAGAAATACCAAACGCGTAGCCTTTTGCCTTAACGGCTGAAGAAGACATGAAATCTTCATACTTATAGCCATTGACGATGATTACGTATCGAGAGACAAAATTCTTGATGTCGCTATTGCCATCGTCAGCGGTCGCTTTCGAAAGCTTGGCTTTAGCGTATTCATCAAGAGCTTCGTATTTTGCTTTGATGGTAGCCCAGGTTTCCTCTTTGACATCGCGGTTGGCGCATTCTTCGTCTAACAAAGAATTGGCTTCTTTAGCGAAAGAGATAGCATCATCGTTATAATCCGTCCAAGAAGGTGAAGCGAGTTGAGCAGATCCTTTATACTTCGCCGGTTTCCCAGTCACTGTGACCATCCCGTTTAATATAGCTA
>ERZ808270.1416-NODE-1416-length-10226-cov-4.440665_pt1 | contig 10226 bp, 9 predicted proteins | sample MGYA00521082_ERZ808270 | MGnify/ENA primary metagenome ERZ808270 (study PRJEB31516, sample SAMN03275594) | gut metagenome | biome: mammalia-associated habitat; material: feces | host: Papio cynocephalus | place: Kenya | collected 2012-07-27 ...
TTGTCCGCAACGGTGACGAACCCAGAGTAAAGATTTCTTGTCGCACAATGGCAAGCAGCGGCGCACTACGAAGTAACTTTTTAAGTTATGGAATAGTGCGTCTTTTTTTATTGTCTTTTTGGGGGGATTATGAAATTTGAGTGAAATATTTCTTGAAACGCCCCCACGACTATTTGAAAATTCTCTAAGTAGTGAGAGATAAAAAATTTACGTATTGGAAAAAGTTTGTGAAATAAACGAAACGACCGCCACGTTTTTCATTTTCGTGTAGTTGGATAAGTGGGAGAAAAATTCAAAGAAAATTTTTTAAATACGACAAAACCGTTCGTATTTTAATGATACAATACAAAAAAATCAAAGAATCGGGAGGTAAAAATGCAGGAAAATAAACAGGAAGAACAAGAATGGCGTATATTGCACGGAAAATTGACAAACGACGGCGGACATAATGTTTTTCAAGCAGATCCGCCGCGAAGATATGCCAAACGGAAACGCCGCGCGTATATCGATAAAATCGTGGAAGCGGATTTATCGGTGTTTGAAAAGGCAAAGCAAGAGGCGGAAAATACCGCCACGGAAGAGAAAAACGCTGTGAAGCCGCCTACAGAAAATATCGCCGTACTGCCGACTGAAACAGAAAGAAAAGAAAAAATGCCGTTACGAACGGTGTTTGATAAGTATTATGAAATCTGGCAAAACGAGCCGAAGAAAAAGAAACGGGAATTATTGATAGAAGCAATGGTACCTTTTCACGCGGGAAGAAAGTACGCGGCGGCGTTTGTGGATCAGAATTTAGAACGAAAACGACAGAATGAAAAAAGCAGAATTCGTCGGGCGATGAGAAAATGCAATCTGAACGGTTTTAATTATTTCGTAACGTTTACGTACTCGGACGATAAGTTAACGGCAGAAAAATTTTACAAAAAATTGCGGGCATATCTGAAAAACAAAGTCAGGCGGAACGGCTGGAAATATTACGGCGTATGGGAAGGAATAAACGGCGAAAAGCGGTTGCATTTTCACGCGTTGATGTACATACCGCAAGGAACGATGCCGGGCGAACTCGTGCGGGAGAAAAGTTATAATACAAGCCGAAAACGAATGGTAGAAACGATGGGAAATACGGAATTCAACGAAAAATTCGGGCGTTCGGACGTGGAAGAAATATGTATGGCGTTCAAGCATTTGGCGTACAATTACGTGCTGAAATATCTGAACAAAGGCGGCAAGGCAATGGCTTCGAGAAACTGCCCGGAAAGCATTCAAGGCTGGATGAGCGAGAAAGATCTGATATGCGAATCGGATTATACGGAAAATCAGTATATCGCGTTTTCGGAGTGTCAAATCGCGGAAGATAAAACAGGAATCATCGTGAAAGTAGACGAAAGAAATCCGCAGGAAGCCTTGGCGGAAATACAAGGATATGAGCCGCCCGAATGATATGCGCAAACCTTAGGCAAAAAACGGCGCTCCGCAAAAAATATCGCGTTGTTTCGCCAAGCGGGTCAGCGGCGAACAACGCGATTTGCGGGCGGTTTCGGTGAAGTTGCGGATAAAGTAAAATAGCCGAAAATCGGTGTGAATATGAGTGAAGTCGGGTGCGCAGAACGTACCCCGTCGGAGGCGCGAAGCGCCGACGACTTGTATATAGGGGTACGTTCTGCGCTCATTTATCAAAAAACGGGTGGTTTTTGCGTAAATGTAAACAAAGTAGAATTGCGCGAAATTGCGTATAGTTACACAAAGCGTTTTTTGCCGTTTTTTCGTAAAAAAGCGTGCGCGGAAAAACTTAAAATTTTAGGAGAATAAAAAATGTTATCTATAACGAAAAATAATGAAAAATTTTACTTGACAATCGGGAAACGTCGGTTTTATACTGAAAGTAACCCCGAAAATCGGTCGGTAAAGAACGGTTTAAAAAAGCAAACGGCAAAAAAGCCTTGCGAATGCTTCCGTGAACGAGAAAATTCGTTAAGCGGAAAAGGGGGTAAAATCGGCGGTAGCTTGTTCGACAAGTTCTACGGCAAATTGTGCGAATTCGGCGTACTCGGCTTGCTATCCGAAAACGGCAAAACCGCAGAAAATAAACGAAAAGGAGATGATTGAGCAAGAAAAGTTAAAAGCGGGAAGCGTACAGATAAGTTATATGGAAAAGCCGTCGATCGGAACGAGGCGGCGGGTGCAAGGCAAAGAGTATCGTATCAGAAGTTATTTTACGGACGGACGATCGCTCGCGGACGTGTATACCGAGATCGCGCTACGCCGCGCGTATGACGATTTCGGAAACACAAACAACAAAGGTAAGAAAAATCGCTTTGGTTCGGGAGGAGAAAACAAATGAAATCAAAGCAAGAACAGAAAAACATAGCAGGATTATATTTAAGGTTAAGCCACGACGACGAACGGGCGGGAGAATCGTTGTCAATAGAGAATCAGCGGGCGATTTTGCATAGATATGCCGAAGAAAACAAATTCAAGATTTACGATGAATATATCGACGACGGCATATCCGGAACATCGTTCAATCGTCCGGGCGTACAAAGGCTGTTAGACGATGCGAAAGCGGGAATCATCGATACAATCGTAGTGAAAGATTTATCGCGGTTCGGCAGAAATTATATCGAAGTGGGGCAGTATCTCGATTATGTGTTCCCGGCGTTCGGAATACGATTTATCGCGATACAGGATAACGTAGATACGGCAAATCGTGAAAGCGGCGGAATGGAAATGATGCCGATAATGAACGTATTTAACGAATGGCACGCGGCGAATACGAGCAAGAAGATTCGCGCGGTGTTTAAAGCCAACGCGAAAGAAGGCAAATACCACGCGAGCAAAGCGCCATACGGGTATGTAAAAGGCACAGATGAGAAAAAAACACCGATAATAGACGAAGAGGTCGCGCCGATAGTGAGACGGATATTTGAAATGCGATCGCGCGGCTTATCTCCGCACTCAATTGCCGATGTGTTGAATGAGGAAAAAATACCGACGCCAAGCAAATACTGTTCGGACAAATATGGTATAAACCGAAAAAAGTATGAAATCGGTATTTGGTCGTTCAGTTGCGTGAACAGAATTTTGAAAAATCCGACATACTTAGGAAATATGGTGCAACAACGGTTAACTACGGTATCATATAAAAACCATAAGCAGCGAGTCCGTGACAAAAGCGAGTGGGTAGTTGTAAAAAATACCCACGAGGCGATAATAACGCAAGAATTATGGGACAAGGTGCGTGAAGTGGAGAAATCCGTAAGCCGCGGGAAACGCACGAATCACGGCTATACACATCCTTTGTCGGGATTTCTGTATTGTGCGGACTGCGGCGGCAAAATGAAATTAGGCGATATGCGCAGAGGCGATTGGTTATGGTTCAGATTTAATTGCGGTAATCACGTCAGATTCGGGAAATCGTATTGTTTTTCGCATCATATAGCGGCGAAAGCGTTGGAAGAAATCGTAATTGCGGACATTAAGGACAAGGCAAAAACGGTAACGATCAATGAAGCGAATATCAGAAAACAATTCGAGGAACGTAATTTGTTAATGCGAGAAGAAGAAAATAAATCGGCGCGGCGTAGTCTGCAAACGAAGGCAGCGAGGCTTACGGAAATCAAACGTTTAATCGAAACAGCGTATGAGGACAGAGTGAAGGGAAAACTACCGGAAGAAATTTGTTTGAAATTCATTGAAAAGTATACCGAAGAAGAAAACGAGCTGAAAAAAGAAATTGCCGAACTCGAATCGAAATTGAATGCGGCAAAAGAAGAAAAAATCAGCGCAGATGAATTTATCTCGAATTTGAAAAGGTATATAGACGCGCCGGAGCTTACAAGGGAAATGTGCCTTGAACTTATCGATAAAATCGTAGTCGGCGGTCATCCGAATGCCACGGGTAAACCACGGAATATCGATATAGTGTATAAAGTAAATTTATTATCATAAAAAGTAATTAAAAGCAAATAAAAATCATTCAAAAAAAGTAGGTCCATTTTTATCTTTTACATTAGTGATTGAGAAAACTACTTTTTTCATATGAGATATAACCTCCGAATTTTTTTCGCCTTTTAGGCGAGAAGAGAAGTAGCACCGAGAAAATTTGAAATTATATTATTTGTCGGCGGTCAGAGCGTAAGTCAACGAAAAGGAATAAATTAACGCATACAACAGGGGATATGCGTTGCCATATTTTTAAGTAAAAGAAAAACAGAGTCATACCCGATTTCGGTCGAGTAAGACCCTGTTTTTTTATTATGAATTTTAAGCGTTAATTTTTCCCGTTGACTTTCGCTTTTCTCTGTGCTACAACCAAACGCCGCAAAAGGCAAAAAATTCGGAGAATATGATTTATTTTTTTAGAAAAAAAACAACCTTACCCGAAAATGTTCGAATAAGGTTGTATATGGTGCACCTTCAGGGACTCGAACCCTGGGCCCACTGATTAAGAGTCAGTTGCTCTACCAACTGAGCTAAAGGTGCTGGTGGTCCATCCGAGGTTCGAACTCGGGACACCCTGATTAAAAATCAGGTGCTCTGCCAACTGAGCTAATGGGCCATGCAATTGCGCGTTTTAATCATTCGTAAATTAAAACAATTTGTTTTGTTGGCTGGGGTGGCAAGATTTGAACTTACGAATGCCGGAATCAAAATCCGGTGCCTTAACCGCTTGGCGACACCCCAAAAAATAAATGGGGCGGGCGACGAGAATCGAACTCACGACCTCCAGGGCCACAATCTGGCGCTCTAACCAACTGAGCTACACCCGCCGTTTATTTGGTGCGCCTGAAGAGATTCGAACCCCTGACACACGGCTTAGAAGGCCGTTGCTCTATCCAACTGAGCTACAGGCGCATATCAAACGCTCGTCAATCTTGCCTTTCGGCAAAAAAAACAGTGGAGCGGGTGATGGGAATCGGACCCACGCGGCCAGCTTGGAAGGCTGGAATTCTACCATTGAACTACACCCGCAATTCCTTTATCTCTCGCATCAACGCGCTTGTATATAATAACACTTTTCAAAACGAATGTCAACGTTTTTTTCCTTGTTTTTCGAAAATTTTCCAAAAAATTTTAAAAATTTTCTTCTTCGGGCGTTTCGGGAAACCCGCTTTGCCGGGCAAGGTAAAAAATCGGGTTATTTTGCCACGATAAAAAACGAAAAACCGGAACGTATGGCAAGAATCGTGAGATAAACGTTCAGAACGCCGAGCAGAGGCATCAGAATCATTAAAAACAGACTTTTTTGCCTGTATTTAAAGACGAAAAGGCATATATAAATCGTGATTGCACCGCCGAGCAAACCCGTCAGAAACAATCTTCCATCCGACTTTTTATAATTATCGGTGCCGTCGGTTTCGTCTTTGAGCTTTTTTACAAGCAAAAACGCATAAAAATTAATCGCAAGCAGATATGCGCCGACGAAAGTATAAAAAATAGCCATACCGGAAGTATTTCCGTTTTTTCTTTGTTTCAAACGCAGCCCTTTCTACTTTTGCGCAGACTTTGCAATTTTATGAGCGCGCATGCGTGAAAAATTCGTGAAAAAATTTTTTTTCGGAATCTGTTCAAACGCTTGACAATATAAAATAACAATGTTATAATAACAGTGTTATTGAATAAAGATAAAGAAAACGGCGGAAGAATATGCGGAAAAAAGACGAACTGGCGATAGATAAAATCAAGGAGTGCGCGAAGCGCGAATTTTCGGAAAAAGGCTTCGAAGGCGCTTCGATGCGCGCGATAGCCGAAAACGCAGGGTATACGACGGGCATGCTGTACGGCAGATTTGCCGATAAAGGCGAATTGTTCCGTGAAATCGTAGAGAACGCCGCCGAAGAACTGTATCGTTATTATGTTGGCGTACAGGACGAATTTGCAAAGTATCCGCCCGATCGGCAGTATTCCGATATGCATGTATACGTAGATCGGAAAATCGACGGCTGGCTGGATATCGTGTATGCGCATTTCGACGAGTTTCAGTTAATCGTATGCAAAAGCAAGGGCACGGAATACGAACGGTATATCGATAAGCTTATCGATGTGGAGACAAAAAACACAGTGCGTTATATCGACGAGCTGAACGCCGCGGGGTATTCGATCGGCGAGGTGCGCGCCGACCTTTCGCATATGCTTGCCACGGCGCAATTCAACGGCATGTTCGAAGTGGTGGCGCACGGCTTGAAAAAGGACGAAGCGCGGCAATACATCAAACAGCTTCAATATTTTTTCAATGCCGGGTGGGATAAGATTTTAGGGCTGCCGTCCGACTGGAAATTACCGGAGTAAAACTGCGCCGCGTTCATTGGCGATTTTTCGCCGTGCGTCTTGCGGTAAAATATGACAAAAAGGGAGGTCTTTCCCTTTTTTGTTCAGGCAAAGGTTAGCTTATGCTAACCGAAAAATAAAAAACGTAAAAAATTAAAGGAGGCATACATAGCAGGATGAAAGAAAAAAAGAAAAGTTGGACAAAGTCTCTTTTCGCCTACGCGGGGAAGGAGAAAAAGAAAATGGCGATTTCTATCGCCTTGTCGGTATTGTCGGTGGCGGCGGGGCTGTTTCCGTTTTACTGCATGTATCGCGTCATCTGCCTGTTTACGGCAGGCACGGTTACGACGGGCGGAATCGTAACGTGGTGTCTCGGCGCGTTGGCGGCGTATCTTGTGAAAATTCTTGCGTTTACGTTGTCTACCGGCGTTTCGCATCATATGGCGTACAACGTACTTGCTTCGTTGCGGCTCAGGCTTGCGGACAGATTTCTGCATGCACCGCTCGGCAACGTGCAAAATCATTCCATCGGTGAAATCAAAAGTATGATGGTGGATAAAATCGAAAACCTCGAACCGCCGATCGCGCATATGATTCCCGAAGGCGCCGGGCATATCGTATTGCCCGTCGTAAGCATTATAGCGCTGGCAGTCATCGACTGGAGGCTGGCGCTGTCGTCGCTGGTAACGTTTCCGCTTTCGATTGTCTGCATGGGGCTGACGTTTAAAATCAGCGGAAAGAATTTCGATTTGTACGATAAATCAAACTCGTACATGAACAGCACGATTGTGGAATATGTGGAAGGCATCGAAGTAATCAAAGCGTTCGGACGGGCAGGCGTTTCTTATGAAAAATACGCGGGAGCCATCAAAGATTTCCGTTTGTTCGTCGTAAAGTGGCTTTCTTCCACGTTTGCCACGATGAAGCTTGCGTTCGCGTTGTTTCCGTCAACTTTAATAGGCACGCTGCCCGTGGCGCTTGCGCTGGCGTTTCACGGCATTATCGCGGCACCGGAAGCGGCGCTTGCCGTAATGCTTTCCGTATCGATGGTCGGTTCGCTTGCAAAACTGGAAGTGTTTTCCGAAAATATGCGGCAAGTAAAATTTACGGTGGAGGGGCTGGAAGAATTTCTTGAGATGCCGGAGCTGCCCGAATCGAAAAAACGCGCCGAACCGAAAAACACCGATGTGGAAGTGAAAAACGTTCGCTTTTCGTACACGGGAGATGAAAAAGACGAAGTGTTGCACGGCGTGAATCTCAGTATGAAAGCGGGCAGTTACACGGCGCTCGTCGGTCCGTCCGGGGGCGGAAAATCCACGATAGCGAAACTGATCGCGCGTTTCTGGGACGTGAATTCCGGCAGCATCGAAATCGGCGGAATAAACGTCAGGGATATGCCGCTTTCCGAGCTCTCGGAGTACGTGAGCTTCGTAACGCAGGATAATTTCCTGTTCAACTGTTCTCTGATGGAAAATATCCGTCTCGGCAATCCGAAAGCGGACGACGAAGCGGTAAAAGCAGCCGCACGCGCCGCATGCTGCGAAGAATTTATTCTGAAATTGCCGCGCGGCTACGATACGCCCGCAGGCGAAGCCGGCAGCCGGCTTTCCGGAGGCGAAAAACAGCGGATAGCGATCGCGCGCATGATGCTGAAAAACGCTCCGATCGTCATTCTTGACGAAGCTACGGCGTTTACCGATCCCGAAAACGAAGATAAAATTCAGAAGAGTATAGCGGCGCTCGCGCAAGGAAAAACGTTGCTTGTCATCGCGCATCGGCTTTCCACGATTAAAAACGCGGATAAAATCGTTGTGCTGGAAAACGGCGCGGTTGCCGCAGAGGGAACGCAGGAAGAACTTCTGAAGAACTGTCCGTTGTATAAAGAAATGTGGCTTGCGCATATCGGCGCGAAAGACTGGGCGGTTTCTTCCGCAAGGGAGGCTTAAAAATGTTTAAAACAATCAAACGGATTGTCAATTGGTGCGGAGAATTCAAGGGTAAATTATATGCGGGGTTTGTAATGACTTTTTTCTCGCATATTTTCACGGCGCTGCCGCTGATGCTTGCCGCTTATACGGTGGGGCTGTTAATCGAGCAGGGCGCCGCGTTCGATTCATCCTGGATATGGAAAGTGTTTCTTATTCAAATTGCGTTTGTATTTCTGCGGTTTCTGTTCGATTTTTTCCGTGCGAAACTGCAGGAACCTATCGGCTATAAACTTACGGCGAGAGATCGGCTTGCCGTGGGCGACGCGCTCAAACATGTTTCGCTGGGCTATTTTTCCGAAGTGGATACGGGCAATATTTTAAGTTCGATTACTACGGGGCTCGGCACGCTGGAGGGAATGGGCATAAGAATGATCAACGATTTCGTCGGCGGATATATGTGTTTTTTCGTGATACTCGTATTTCTTGCAATCGTAAGTCCCGTTACGGCGCTCATCGCCGTGGTTGCCGCGGCGCTTTCGTTCGGAGCTTTGGCGATAATATCGCATTATTCGGCGAAAAACGCGCCGGCGGAGGCACGGGCGAACAACGAAATGACGGGCGCCGCAATCGAATACGCCCGCGGGCTTGCCGTGGCAAAATCGTTCGGTAAAGACGGAGCCGCAATGGATTCCTTAAAAAAAGCCGTGAACGACAGCCGCAGAATTCACCTGAAAATCGAATGGGGGTATCTGCCGGCAAACGCGTTGCATCTTCTGGCATTGAAAGCGGGTTCGGTGTGTCTGGCGTTTGCCGCGGCACTTTCGTGCGCTGCCGGGAAAATGGATTTTTCATCGATGCTGGCGTTTATTTTCTTCTCGTTTACGGTGTTCGCCTCCATCGAACCGATTTCCGACAGCGCCCATACGCTGAGCGTGATTGACGACGCGATGAACAGGCTGGACGCATTGAAATCGGGAAATTTCATCGACGCCGACGGAAAGGACGTAAAACTGACGAATTACGATATAGAATTCAGAAACGTCGATTTCGGCTACGATTCGAGGCAGGTGTTAAAGGACGTCAGCTTTAAAATTCCGGAAAAGACTTCTACGGCAATTATAGGTCCTTCCGGTTCCGGAAAAACTACGATTTGCAGTCTGCTTGCCAGATTTTACGATCCGCAGAGCGGCGATATTTATGTAGGCGGGCATAATTTGAAAGAGTTTACGTGCGACAGCTTGCTTTCGAATATTTCGATGGTATTTCAGAACGTTTATCTGTTCAACGATACGGTACGTGCAAATATTTGCTTCGGCAAGCCGGACGCCACCGAAGACGAAATGATATCCGCCGCAAAAAAAGCGCGCTGCCACGATTTTATCATGAAATTACCCGCGGGGTACGATACCGTAATCGGCGAGGGCGGCGGAACGCTCTCCGGCGGCGAGAAACAGCGCATTTCCATCGCGCGTGCGATTCTGAAAGATTCTCCTGTTATTATTCTTGACGAAGCCACGGCAAGCGTCGATCCGGAAAACGAACATCTGATTCAATCGGCGATTTCCGAACTGACGCACGGAAAAACCATCGTTACCATTGCGCATCGGCTCGCCACGATTAAAAACGCCGATCAGATTCTTGTGGTGGAGGACGGAAGAATTTCCGAATCGGGTACGCACGCCGAACTGATGCAAGAAGGCGGACTGTATAAAAAGTTTACGGAAATCCGCGAACGGGCGGAAGGCTGGAGTATCTGACAACGAATATCGTACTTATCGGAGCGCCGAAAAACGTGCTCCGATAATTTTTTTTCGTCTTTCCGCGCCATAATCGAAAATTGATATTATACAATGGACTTGCCAGTAAACGGTGAGCCCATTTTTTTTATTGCTCGCAAGTAGGTTTACCTTAACTGGTAAGCCTATTTTTTTTATATTCAAAACGAGGAGGTACGATATGGCAACGAAGAACACGAAGAAAATGCGCGGCGACAAAATTCAAATCGGCGTATGGATAAACAAAGACACCTAC
>ERZ808270.1418-NODE-1418-length-10222-cov-3.335005_pt1 | contig 10222 bp, 9 predicted proteins | sample MGYA00521082_ERZ808270 | MGnify/ENA primary metagenome ERZ808270 (study PRJEB31516, sample SAMN03275594) | gut metagenome | biome: mammalia-associated habitat; material: feces | host: Papio cynocephalus | place: Kenya | collected 2012-07-27 ...
TTTTTTATTATCGTTTTTCCCTCAGCTGGCTCAGTTTTATTTTAGCAGATATAAGAAAGCAAAAATACGCAAATGCGGCATCATCGTTTTATGCCGTATTTCCGGTAAAACGCCGCAAGATCTGCATCTGACTGAACCAATTCCGCATAGCAGAGCCGCTTTTTTGCCGCATCGTAAAATCCGATCACAGTTTCACCAGTACAGGTGCTGGACTCTGTCCGAATGTCCGATGCCGAAAATCCGTCCGGAATCGCCTGCGTCTTAGTCCTCTTGTGAAAAAGCTCCACACAACCACCTCACATCAAAAATGCCGGCGAATTTTCACTCGCCGGCATTCATTTCATATCAAAAGAAAGTGCTTACGATGCAATAAAGGTGCAGAATGCACGATATGTCATAAAGACATCCAGTTTGGAAACCACCTCAAACGGTGCGTGCATGGACAAAACCGGAACGCCCACATCAATGGTGTCAATATCCAGGTTTGCGATATAAGCTGCAACCGTACCGCCGCCGCCTGCATCTACCTTGCCCAGTTCGCCGGTCTGCCAAACCACATCGCCGTCATCCAGGACACGGCGAATCGTGCCGACAAATTCTGCGGAGGCATCCGATGTGCCGGACTTGCCGCGAGCGCCGGTGAACTTTGTGACGCATACGCCGTGATTCAGATAAGCGCAGTTCTTCTGTTCCATCACATCCGGGAATGTGGGATCAAACGCTGCGTTAACATCGGCGGACAGGCACTGTGATGCGTGCATCACATGGCGGCCCTTTGCCCCGAAGCAGTCTGCCAGATCTTCCAGGAAGTACGGCAGATAAGAAGAGCAGAGACCTGTGTTGCCGTCACTGCCGGTCTCTTCCTTGTCCGTCAGGATTGTAACAGCGGTGTGTACCGGTTTTTCGCAGTCCAGCAAAGCGCGGAGTGCCGGATAAGCGCAGACACGGTCATCGTGTCCATAGCCGCCGATCATGCTCCGGTCAAATCCCAGTTCTCTTGCCGGGAATGCCGGAACAGCCTCCAGTTCAGCCGACAGGAAATCGGTCTCAGTGATACCGTACTTTTCATGCAGGATGTTCAGAATGTTCAGCTTTACCTGCTCGCTCTCCTCATCCTTGTTAAACGGCATCGAACCGACCAGCAGATTCAGTTCCTCACCACGCACAATTTCCGTTGCCGGGCGTTTCATCTGCTGCGGCGCAAGATGCGGCAGCAGATCGGTCACGCAGAATACCGGATCGCCGGCATCCTCACCGATATTGACCTCTACAGAAGTGCCGTCTGCTTTTACGATGACGCCATGCAGAGAAAGCGGAATTGTTGTCCACTGATACTTCTTGATGCCGCCGTAATAATGGGTCTTGAACATTGCCAGCTCGTGATCCTCATACAGAGGATTCTGTTTCATATCCAGGCGGGGTGAGTCAATATGTGCGGCGCACAGACGCACACCCTCTGTGATGGGTGCAGTACCGATCACTGCGGCAATGATCGCCTTGCCGCGGTTGTTTACATAGATCTTGTCCCCTGCCTGGAGTTTCATATCCGGAGTAAAGGGAACAAATCCCTTTTCCTCCAGCAGAGCTGCTGCATTTTTTGCAGCCTCACGCTCGGTTTTGGACGCATTCAAAAACGCCATATAGTCTGCCGCAAAAGCATCGCTCTGCTTTTGTGTCTCCGCAGAAATGCGGTTTGCGCCATGCTTTGACTGCATAAACAGCTGTTCTTTCTTTTCTTTTGCCTGTGTTACCTTCGATTCCATTAGAAATAGCCTCCAATTCTCAGGACTTTTTAGATCTTGTTTGATGTGCTGTACTCTGCCGCACAGGGCAGGAAAGCAGATAAAACAAGTCTTTACACAAATGCACCGAATTTGGTTTCATAATAACGGATTAGCTTTGCGGACAGCTCCTGTGCTGCATCCCACAGCTCAGAAAAACTGGAATTGTTTTCCAGCACGGTATCTGAATGCAGCCGGAAAAATTCTTCCGTCAGCTGCATTTCCATGCGCTGCTGCGCCGCTTTCTCTGAAATATGATCCCGTTCCATGATCCGCTGCATCCGCAGTTCCGGCTTTGCCACCACAGAAATAATCAAGTCACAGAAATCGTCTGCCCGGCTCTCAAACAGCGTCGGTGCATCCAATAAGATCAGCTTGTGATTCTGCTGGGAAAAGCGATGTATCATCCGCAGGATCTCACCCACAATATAGGGATACATAATGGTATTGAGCATTTCGAGTTTGCGATGATCCGAAAAAGCAATGGACGCCATGACCTTGCGGTCCAGTTCCCCGTCCGGCGTTAAGATCGCATCGGTAAAGCATTCCTGCAGATCAGCCAGGCAATGAGAACCACGTGCAACCACATGGCGAGAAATGGCATCTGCATCAATGAGCCGAAAGCCATTCTGTACAAAGACCTTGGAAACCGTACTTTTTCCGGCACCGGTCTGACCGGTCAAGCCGATCACCATCACACCATCGAGACTGTTCATACCTGTATCACCTCAAATCCTGCCGCACGAATCAGACGATTGTATACCGCAAGCCCGATCCCCTCCGGCTTCGGCGCACGCACATATACCTTATGCGCACCTCTGTCATCCAATTCCCGCAATTTTGAAAAAATCTGCTGTGCCTGCTCCTGACCGGATGCCCCGTAGGTCAGGCACGGCAGGGAGAGTCGGGTCTCCTCTCCGTCAAACACCAGTGCATACACACCGTCTGCTTTGTTCTGTTCGGCATACGCCGCAAAGTTCTGCCACTCTCCCTCGACCAGGATCACGTGTGCCTGCGGAGAATAGTGCTGATATTTCATGCCCGGAGAGCGCACCGTCTGACCTTCCTTCAGCTGATGCAGGATCGCCGGATCCAGCGTCACCTGCGGCACGATCTCTTCCAGCATTTCCTTCGTGACATATCCCGGACGCAGAATCCGTACCGTGTCGTCATTTTCCAGAGCGATCACAGTGGACTCCACGCCCACAGAACATCCGCCGCCGTCAACTACTGCGGCAATCTTGCCGTGCATATCCCGCATCACGTGCTGTGCCGTGGTAGGGCTGGGATAGCCGGAAATGTTGGCGGACGGCGCTGCAATCGGTACGCCCGACAGCAGGATCAGCGCTCTTGCCACCGGATGAGACGGCATCCGGATCCCGACCGTATCCAGACCGCCGGAAGTGATCTCCGGGATATCGCTGCGCTTGGGCAGGATCATGGTCAGCGGACCGGGCCAGAAGCGCTCTGCCAGCTTTACCGCCAGCGGCGGCACAACTGCTGCCACCTGCTCCAATGCCTGCATCTCTGCAATATGCACGATCAGCGGATTGTCTGCCGGTCTGCCTTTTGCCGCAAAGATCTGCCGCACAGCCTCCGGATTTCTGGCATCTGCCGCCAGCCCGTATACTGTCTCCGTCGGGATTCCCACGACCTTTCCCTGCTGCAAAAGCGCTGCCGCCTCCAGCAAATCCGCCGCATGATCTGAAAGTAACTTCGTCTCCACCGTTTTTACGCCTCTTCCTGCTGTCCTGCCAGCCGAGCCAGTTCATCGGCTGTGGCAAGCGCATCAAATACTTCGTCCAGATTTCCGTTCATGATATCTTCCAGCCGGTACAGCGTCAGCCCGATCCGATGATCGGTCATGCGTCCCTGCGGAAAATTATAGGTGCGGATGCGCTCGGAACGGTCACCCGTTCCCACCTGCATCCGCCGTTCTGATGCGATCTTATCATTCTGTTCCTGCTGCATCCGTTCATACAGCCGGGAACGGAGAATTTTCATCGCCTTGTCTTTATTTTTATACTGGCTGCGCTCATCCTGACATTCCACCACCAGACCAGTGGGGATATGTGTGATGCGCACAGCGGATTCCGTCTTGTTGATATGCTGACCGCCGGCGCCGCTGGCACGGAACACATCGATCCGCAGATCTGTGGGGTTGATCTCCACTGCCACTTCATCTGCCTCTACCAGAACCGCTACCGTAACCGTAGACGTATGGATGCGTCCCTGGGATTCCGTTTCCGGCACACGCTGTACCCGGTGTACGCCGCTCTCATACTTCAAGCGGGAGTAAGCACCCTCGCCCAGAATGGAAAAACTGATCTCCTTATAGCCGCCCAGTTCCGTTTCATTGGCGCTGAGGACTTCCTGTTTCCAGCCCTGGGTCTCTGCATACATAGTGTACATCCGATAAAGTGACGCGGCGAACAGAGATGCCTCATCGCCGCCGGCACCGCCGCGGATCTCAATGATAACATTCCGGTCATCGTTGGGGTCTTTGGGCAGCAGCAGGCGTTTCAATTCTTCCTGCATGGTCTCCATTGCCGCACGGCTCTGTTCCAGTTCTGCCTGTGCCATCTCCCGGAGTTCCGGGTCGGTCTCACTGTCCAGCAGTTCCTTTGCTTCCGTAAAGTCACGCTGTGCCTGCAAATATTCGTGATACTTTTCCATGATCGGCTGCATATGCTTGTATTCCCGCATCAGCTGCGCATATTGCTGATTGTCTCCCACCACGTCCGGATCCATCATTTTCTCCTGCATGGCGTGGTAGTTTTCTTCCATTTGCCGAAGCTTATCCAGCATATCTGCGTTCCTGCCTTTCTGTCTGTATCACTCTTCTGATTCCGGGACATCCCGCCGGATCTGCTTGATGCGCCGTTCGATCTTATTGCGCGGAACCATAAATTCCCTGCCGCAGCCAGTACAGCGCAGCTTAAAATCCATTCCTGCCCGAATCACATACATGGTCTGACTGCCGCAGGGGTGCGGCTTTTTCATCACCAGAATATCTGCCGGACGCACATCCATGTTCAGCCCTCCCGTTTTTGCGCACAACTCGCATCATAAGTACATTATATTATACCCCATTTCTCGGAATAAGGCAATATTTTCAGAAGATATTTTTTTCTCTTTGTGGAAATGCTATAAAATCCGACGATGAAATCCGTGGAACTTTCATAAAAGCCGCTTTTGGATTTCCAGTTTTTTCACGTTTCATTCGAATGCTGTCCGCATATTCCTGTATTCTCATACATACACTGAAACAGCATCCGGCACGGAGATTCCGCTGAATGCACCCGGCGTCTGTTTCAGAGAGGATTCAGACGCCGAAACAGCTCACTTCAAAATTATCGGGAGGTCAAAAAATGATCTATGCACCAGAAGGCAGCCGGCTGCATACGCCGGAAAATCAAGCTGCACTGCGCAGCATATCCGCCATGGAACACGCTATGCACACCGGCATGATCCTGGAGGCTCGCGCCGTCCTCTGTGACAGCAGCCATAATCTCACCGTTTCCCTGCCGTGTATGCGCGGCATCATCCCACGGGAAGAAGGCGCAATGGGCATCGCAGAAGGCACGACGAAAGACATCGCACTGATCGCACGTGCCGGAAAACCGGTCTGTTTCCGCATCCTGCGCATAGAAGAGGACGCATCCGGTCTGCCGGTGGCGATTCTCTCCCGGCGCATCGTCCAGGAGGAATGCTGGAAGCAGTATCTCGCCCACTGCACGCCGGGTGACATCCTGCCGGCAGTTGTCACGCACCTGGAAAAATTCGGTGCATTCGTGGACATCGGCTGCGGCATCCCGTCCCTGCTCCCCATCGACACCATCTCCGTTTCCCGCATCGCCCATCCCCGTGACCGTTTCATCGTCGGGCAGTCCATCCGGGTGATCGTGCGCCAGGTGGAACCGGGACGCATTCATCTGACACACCGGGAACTGCTTGGCACTTGGACAGAAAACGCCGCCATGTTCTCCGCCGGGCAGACTGTTGCCGGCATCATCCGTTCTGTGGAAAGCTACGGCGTATTTGTAGAGCTTTCCCCGAACCTTGCCGGACTGGCAGAACCCCACGAGGACGCTGCAGCCGGAATGTGCGCCAGCGTGTACATCAAAGCGATCCTGCCGGAAAAAATGAAAGTCAAGCTCATTCTGATCGACACATTCCGGCAGAGCGAACCGCCGCAGCCGCTGCACTATTTTATTCCGGAGAGCCAGAATCATCTGCGCCAGTGGCGGTATCCGCCGGAGCATTCGCCACACAACATCGAAACCATTTTTGATTCCTCTGTTGTTGGCTGACTGCACCATTTTTCCGTATCCTGCATACAGTAAAAACGAGCAGAAACGCTTTGCAGGCTCCGGCTTGCTAAGGCAATACCGCACAAAGCCCGCCTGGCGGCTTTGTGCGGTATTGCCCTAAGACTTTGGAAAGGAAAGAGGAAACCATATGCCTAAAGTATTTCTCAGCCCATCCACGCAGGAATGGAACCCCTATGTTGACGGCGGCAATGAAGAGCAGTACATGAATCTGATTGCCGACCGGATGGAACCGTATCTGCGTGCCAGCGGCATCACCTACGTCCGAAACGACCCCGACCGAAATGTGACCGGAGCAATTGCCGACTCCAACGCCGGCGAATTTGACGTGCATCTGGCGCTCCACAGCAACGCAGCGCCGGAATCTCTCGCCGGAAAGCTGCGTGGCATTGACGTGTACTATTCCCCGTATGACAAGTACAGCGAAACGCTGGCAGTGATTACAGCAAACAATTTCATGAGCATCTATCCCCTGCCGGACAAAAGCTCCGCCAAACCCACAACTACCCTGGGCGAGGTGACGCAGACACGTGCGCCGGCAATTCTCTGCGAGATCGGCTATCACGACAACTACGCCGATGCCCGCTGGGTGGAGGAGAACCGGATCCGCAATAACCTCACCGCCATTGCCGTCAATCTGACCCAGTCCCTTTGCGACTACTTCGGCATTCCGCTGATCGAGGCTGGCCCTGTTTTCCGTGGAACGGTTGTCACGGACGGGAGCAATCTGAATCTGCGGCAGTTTCCTTCTACCCAGGGAGCGATCATCGGCACGATTCCCAACGGCAGCGTGCTCACGGTCTACAGCCGTTCCAACGGCTGGGATGTGGTATCCTACCAGGGCACGGTGGGCTATGCCAGCAGCGAATTCATCACCATCTGAGAAAAAGCAGCATGACAGACTTTTGCCATGCTGCTTTTTGTTCTGAAAAACAACGGCAGTCTCCCACTTGCAATTTTTCCAACATTGGGGTATAATAAAGGCAACACCGCACAAAGCCCGCCTGACGGCTTTGCACGCAATCTGCTTGCTGATTTTCCGTCATATTGCCCAGAAATCCCTTGCCATACGACAGTATGCCTGCGGAATTTCTATGCAATCTGCCGAAAAATCCAGCTACGCATCTTACGCACAAGCTTTGTGCGGTATTGCCTAAAAGTACTATAGCCGATAAGGAGACAAACACCATGAAAGATGGATTTCTGAAAATTGCCTGTGTCACACCGCCGCTGCGTGTGGCAGACTGCACATACAACGCCGACCAGATCATCACAAAAGCCAGGGAGGCGGCACAAGCCGGCGCAAAGCTTGCCGCTTTCCCGGAACTTTGTCTGACCGGGTACACCTGCGGCGACCTGTTTCTCCAGGAGACCCTGCTCCGGGGCGCAGAGGAAGAACTGGTACGCATTCTGAACGAAACGGCTGACCTGTCCATGCTGGTCATCGTGGGACTTCCCTACGCATCCAACGGCGCATTGTACAACTGTGCCGCCGTCTGCTGTCAAGGAAAGCTGCTGGGCATGGTTCCCAAGCAGAATCTGCCCAACTACAGCGAATTTTACGAGGCACGCCATTTCACACCGGGACCGGATGCCGGAACTCCTATAGAGACGCGCACACTCCGTAGCCATCCCGAATATGCTTTCCCGTTTGGCGCAAAGCTGCTCTTTTCCTGTGCGGAAATGCCGGACTTCACTTTCGGCGTGGAGATCTGCGAGGATGTGTGGGTGGCGGACACCCCGTCTGTCACCATGGCAAGATCCGGTGCAGCGCTTATCGTAAATCTGTCGTGCAGCGATGAGATCATCGGCAAGGAGGACTACCGCCGCACCATTCTCAAGGCAAAATCCGGCAGCCTGCTCTGCGCCTATGCCTACGCCGATGCCGGATTCGGCGAATCCACCCAGGACATGGTATTTGCAGGACACAACCTCATTCTGGAAAACGGCTCGATCCTGGCAGAATCCAAGCTGTTTGCCCAGGGTATCCTCTATAGCGATATTGACGTACAGCGCCTGGCAGAAGAGCGTCGGCGCTCAAACACGTTCCAGCCCATTGCACCGGCAAGTCCGGCTGTCTCTTTCTCCATGAAACTGACAGAATCCCGGCTCGACCGCTTTGTGGATGCTGCGCCGTTTGTGCCGAGCAATACCGCAGAGCGGACACAGCGCTGCGAAAAGATCCTGACGCTCCAGGCAATGGGACTCGCCACTCGTCTGCGGCACATTGGCTGCAAAACCGCTGTGGTCGGACTCTCCGGCGGACTAGACTCCACGCTGGCGCTTATCGTCATGGTGCACGCTTTCCGCATTTGTCAGCTTGACCCTGCCGGGATGCTGGCAGTCACTATGCCCTGTTTCGGCACAACAGACCGCACCTATCAGAACGCCTGCCGTCTGGCAAAGGCGTATGGTGCGACCCTGCGGGAAATCCCCATCCAGGACAGCGTCCGTCAGCACTTTCGGGATATCGGGCATGACGAATCCGTTCACGATGTCACTTATGAAAACAGCCAGGCACGGGAACGGACACAGGTTCTCATGGATCTGGCGAACCAGACCGGCGGCATTGTCATCGGCACAGGCGATCTGTCCGAACTGGCGCTGGGCTGGGCAACCTATAACGGCGATCACATGAGTATGTATGCTGTAAACGCCTCTATCCCGAAAACGCTGGTGCGCTATCTGGTGGCACATGAGGCATCCCAGACCGAACCGGCACTGAGTGCTGTCCTCCGGGATGTATTGGACACACCGGTCAGCCCGGAGCTGCTGCCGCCGGAACAGGACGGCACCATTGCACAAAAAACGGAAGAGCTGGTAGGCCCGTATGCGCTCCACGACTTTTTCCTGTACTATGTGCTGCGTCTGGGATTTGCACCTCATAAAATTTACCGGCTGGCAAAGCTGGCGTTTGCCGGAACATATGACGATGCCACGATTTTGAAGTGGCTGAAAAAGTTCTACTGGCGCTTTTTCTCCCAGCAGTTCAAGCGCAGCTGTCTCCCAGACGGTCCCAAGGTGGGCAGCGTGACCCTTTCGCCCAGAGGCGACTGGAGAATGCCCAGCGACGCCTGCGTGACGCTGTGGCAAAAAGACCTGGAAAATCTCAGCGCAGAATAACGCTCATTTTCATAGTAAACCACAAAAGCCGATGTTCCAAACGAACATCGGCTTTTTCTATACGCTGTCTTTACAAGTTTGCGGAAATTGCTCCCGTGCCGACCCAGGCACGAACCGCTTCGGGCAGCCAGGGAATTTCCAGCAGCAGCGGCAGCACGATCAGCGCCGCCAATCCAAACAGAATCCCAAGCACCATGCCGCAGAGGACATCCGACGGGTAATGCACGCCCAGGTACATCCGGGAAAAGGCAATCACCGCTGCAATTCCCAGCGCAGTCAGCCCAAACCAGAGCGGCAGCGTGGCAAGGAATACAGTTGCCACCGCAAAGGAACTGGAAGTGTGACCGGAGGGAAACGAAAAATCATGGGGCTTTCGAATCAGAAACTGCAAGCCGGGAATCTTGTCAAAAGGTCTCGCACGCTCCACCAGATTTTTCAGCAGCGCATTGCAGACCAGCGCAGAAAACACCAGCGACAAAAGCGCCGTTAGTGCTGCCCGTCTGGTCTGCTGGCGAACCAGCAGACAGGCGCAAGCCGTCAGCCAGAGAATGCCGCCATTTCCCAGAAACGTGGCGATCTTCATAGCCGCCGTCAGCCAGCTGCGCCGCAAATGTTCCTGAAACCAGAGCAGTGCCTGCTGCTCCCAATGCTGTAGCCTATGCCGCATCATAACGATCTCACCTCTGCCTTTCCGTGTATTCCGGTAAACCTTCGCCTTTCTGTCACTAGTATACCACAGGCTCGCCGAAAATGCAATCCTTTTTCTCTCCTGTACCTTATTTTTAACCAGCTTTTTACACAGCTGCACATATTTTTTCAAAGTGAACTCCGTTTGCGTCAAAAGATGTGCCTTTTATCAAATTTTCTGATAATGTGCAGAAAAATCTATTGACATTGTACAAGGAATGTGGTATACTTAAAAATAACCGTGAATGCTGTGTGCAGCTGACAGCATTGTACTTCTTTTTATCATTTGAATTTTTGAAT
>ERZ808270.1421-NODE-1421-length-10208-cov-3.535014_pt1 | contig 10208 bp, 10 predicted proteins | sample MGYA00521082_ERZ808270 | MGnify/ENA primary metagenome ERZ808270 (study PRJEB31516, sample SAMN03275594) | gut metagenome | biome: mammalia-associated habitat; material: feces | host: Papio cynocephalus | place: Kenya | collected 2012-07-27 ...
CTGATATTTTTTTATATCTCCTGTTGCCAACATTGATGTTACCAAAGTATTCGAGATAACAGAAATTAATGATATTCCTATCGTTAATTTTAAAAATATGACAGAATACCCTGGTACATTTTTTAACCAAATACTTAATATTTCATTTGTTTCACATAATATTGGAAGGGCAAAGAACCAGGTTAAGAAAAAAGAATATTTTGAACCTGCACACACCAATTGATGCATATAAGACAAATTGTCAGTTGCATAAGACTTTGTTATTTGGGGATTTATTGCGGTCGTAAAATTGTTCACAAACTGTTGAACAGCATTATCAACTTGATTTGCAACTCCGCGAGCTGCATTTAAAGTAACTCCAAAAAACATATTCATTAATATGTTTACTCCCTGAGTCATAAGCAATGCAGAACCTGCCCCCAAGAAGTTCCAACCCGCAAATCCAAACATTTTTTTTAGGACCTCAGGATTCCACTGGAATTTATATATACACTCCGAAAAATGTCTTCTACAATAAAAAACATAAGTAAATTGAACGGATAAGGCAACTATATTCATTAAAATTGCATAGAAAACCAATCTATCCATTGGAGAAGCCACAATTAAGAAAGCAATCGCCAACTTACCTACAGCCTCCAATATACTGATATAGGCAAAAGCTGACATTTTCTCGTGTGCTATAATAGCAGCATTATACGGAATACTAATCAAGTTTATTACAAAGGTGATGATGGAGAATTGTAGCACCCAGTTAGCAGCCGTCATTCTCGACTCAGGTATCGTCATCTTGGCATTCATAAACCATACACCCATCGACTCTATCAATATAACGATTATCAAGGACAACAGTAACTGTATCGTCACCGATGCCGAGAATATCTTGTTGAGCTTGCTCTGGTCACCCTTTCCTAACTCGTATGTGATGAATCTACTGATGGCTGCCGACAACGACCCTGATATGACAGAGAACATCGCCACGACTCCACCCACTACATTATATATACCGAAGTCCTCCACTCCCAACGCATTCAATATGACACGGCTCGTATATAGCGACACCACCATCATAAAGAGCATTCGGAAGTAAAGAAGCAGCGTATTCTTCGCTATTCGCTTGTTATTATCTGATGATTGAGTTGACATATTTTAGGCGATATTATGTACATCCTTTTTATACTCTTTTACTATCTCATTATTCGTTATATCCTTATAGGCGTAACTCATTGAATGATAAACAGAATTATACTTTAAAGCTATTGTCGTTATATAGATTGGAATTATTCTTTGCACCATTTTCAATACTACACCAGCATCTTCTTTTTGGTATGAAGGAAAATGGCTCAACGCAGTAATAGAAGCCATATGGAAGACATCAGCTGTATGTACATCTTGACATAATAAAGCATACTCATTATGAAGTTGCGCATGAAGGTTTCCTTTCTTTTCCTTAAAAGTACTTGTTGCTTTTGCTTTCTCAAAGACCTCATAAACACTCTTTGTTGTTGGCAAAGATTTATCTTCGTCCATACAAGAACCTTTTAGGAAATTCTCTATTGAGCTACGCAACAACAATTTCGCACCTTTATAACTGCCATGAAACAATAAGAAAAAGGCTTGACCTACATCAGAGCAAGATTCTTGAAGATAATCATACTGCTCCTTAGACATGTTTACAACTTTGTCTTTCCGTTCTATCTCATGATGTATTTCTTCTATCAAAACAAGATAGGCAAAATATTTCTTATGGTAAGAAGACAACAGCTTTTTGGCATCCTCGTTCTCCAGCACATCAGACAAACTATATTCTTTGATAAACGTACATAACTTACCAAAATCTTCTTTTATCAATCTAGACATATTCTAAAAATTTCGTAACTTAGCAATCGTTTCATTCCATGAAAAGTTTGGCTCTTGACGGTGTCTTTTCAGTTCTGCCATTTTACTTTCATTGTTAAGAAGCATATCTAAAGTTTCTACTAATTGCTCTAACTTACCAGAATTCTCATTAGAAACCTTACAGAGTATAGAACCTATGTATTCTATTTTCGAACGCTTTGCCTGTATATTTAATTCTATTCCAAGTTCCTGTTTGGCAAACTCCAAGATATCTTCTTTTTTAGGAAACAATTCTTTATCTTGAAAAATCGTAGGAAGAACACCAACTAAGTATTTGGTATCAGCCTTTAATTTTCCAGCACTCATCCCACTATCGCTGGAATCTTGCAACTGCCTATAAATATCCTTTATAGATATATCTTTGTAATTCTCAGTAATCCAAGACAACTCTTGCATAAAATTGAGAATTCTCTTTTGTTTATTGCTTTGCTTCATCATCATCAATTCTTTTTATCATTTCCTGAACTATCCCTGTCAAACTTAGCTTGACATCATCTTTTGATTGATCCAATATAAATTGTTGATTTAATTGGAACTTAGCTATATCTGTTCGTTTCTTCAAGTACTTTTTATAAAGTAAACCTTTTAATAGTTTATTCTTACCTATTGTTTCCATACATTTATTGAAAACAATAGTACCTTCTTCAACTATAGTCAAGACTATTCCTATACACTTGATATTCAAATCCAAATCTCTTTTCTTTCTAGATATTATATTTTGCAACAAGTCAATACCAGTATAAGAAAGAGGGTCTGGCTTAACTGGAATTATATAATAATCACTGGCAAGCAACGCACTTACCATCCAAATGGAAGGTGTTGGCGGAGTATCAATAATAACAAAGTCAAAATGATATGTTTGGTTTATCTCATCCAAATATTTCTTTAAACGATTTTCCTTGCCTGTACCTGCAATTATCTCTATTTGATGAAGATTGAGATTTCCAGGAAGCACAAATAAGTTTTCTAATATCTGAACAGGTTTAATATCAGAATAGTTAAAGGATTTTGCTTCTGTAACACCATCGACTGTACTGATATTTACAACACTCTCTTGGAACAAATCAAGGATCGTTTTTCCTTTATTTTTCAAATACTCGAAATACTTGTCGCCAGAGAAGAAACATTGCGTAGCATTAAATTGCGGATCCATATCAACAACCAGCACCTTGCAGTTTTCCCTCGTGGCTAAGCAATGAGCCACATTAGTTGAAAGGGTAGTCTTTCCAACTCCTCCCTTCATATTTATAAAACTAATCTTTCTCATATTCTATTTAATTGTTATTCGGGAGCTACCTGGCATTGCATCAATATCAAATCGTTCGAATTCAATATCAACACATTTTGCAGGTTTCAAAATACCGCCTATAAATTTATAACCGTTTATAACAGGATTTATTCCAGCAGAGAAACAAGCTTGCTGAACTGAAATCAACTCAGCATCAGTACAAGCTTTATCAATTCTCACTTTACGAATTACCTTGCTCCAATTTATCGCAAGGTCTTTGTTCTGACTTTTATTCCCTTTACTTCTTTCGGTATAATCCTTGGGAATAGCAAACAATCTTACCTCCTGCTCATAACTGTATGCTTCTCTTTTCAATGTTAGCAGCTTCAGAAACTTATCAAAAGAGAACGAAGTAAAGTATTGGCATAATCTTTTGACTTTCTCTTATTGTGCAATTCCAAGATATATTTTTCATCTTTATACTCTACAGGAATTTCCGCTATAGTCAATCCACTGTTGCGCAATTCGTTTCTGACTTTATCTATATCAAGTTCCAATTGCACACAATGAACTCCCAATCCTTGACCATGGGAATATACTTTCCATGCGGCTTCACTATTCTTTTCTCTAGTCACACAAGTGGCGAACAATTGAGGTGTTGCATGTTCTGCACCTTCAATTTGGTAATTAGCGCAATAAAATCTCTGCTCATACTTATCGTTCCATTTGTTTGGCTCAAAGAATCTCCAAGTCTTGGAATACAAGCTTATCAAAAAGGCTTCAATAGTCATGTACTTATAAACAGTAGCATAGCTTTTCTTTTCCGTTACAATATCTTTTGCCCTCAAACCATCATGAGAAATTCTTGTGTATGCAATCAAACGCTCTGGTGAAGTTTTCCTGCGGCTATAGTATGCTATAGAATCGCTTTGTTCTATTCGGAATATAACAACTCTCTTGGAATCTATAGTGTATAGATATGAACTTCCTTGTACTCCTATCGTATATTCCGAGAGAATTTGAGTAAGTTTCCTCTGAATTTCTTCTGATTTATCTACACCTACTACCATCCCACCATCCTTGGGCTGATCGACAGCACCAAGAACAAGATAGCCACCTCCACTATTAGCAATACCGACTATTGTCTTTGCAATATTCGGTAAATCATGAGGTAGAATGCGTTTTAACTCTATGGTCTCTGACTCTTTCAGAGTTCCATCAACCAACGCCGAAACTATTTCATTTATATCTTTCATCTTGTTTCTATCAGTCTTCCACTATCATGCAAACGTTTCTTGAAACCTTGCATAACGATTTCTGCCCATTCTTCGAAATTGTCTTTTATCTCTTGCTTCTGTTTACTATCAAAAACAGAATAGGCTATCTGTTGCTCTATATACCTCCGAGCTGTTTCCTTGGCTAAGTCAAGTTCCCTATCTGTCACTTTTCCATTTGTCAACTTCTCACCTAACTGGGCATAAAAGTAGCCTTCACAAAAGGCTGTACAATATTCTTTTGATGTCATAACCTAGCGATTTATAGACTATGATTTTATCTAAAGTATCGTCTTACTGATTACTTGAAAATAGGGGTAATTTTATAATATAAAGTAGTCTCACAAGAACAACCAGAGGCATCCAGGTATTTCCAATCCTCTTTACCATCACAGTATTTTTTGCCCTCAACAACTTTATGGGTTCTTACCGCCTCAGAGATTTCGTCTGTTAGGAAGAAACCACTACCCGTACAATCTTGATTGAGACATTTATGATACCAAAATAACTTATCATTAGGATTCAATTTTACATCTTCTATAAGTGGTTTTGTTGGGCATACACCTGTCAAAAAACTCATCTCATAATGTATTTCTACTCTAAGGACATTTGGATCAATCTCGTTTATTTCTCGTGCAGAACGTCTATATATATCATATATCCTATTTCTTGCTTCTATCAATTTATCTTTATTGCTCATTTCTTTATTCTATTTTTTGTAATCAGCTTCATTATTTCTTTTCTGTTGAAGCTTCTTGTTGTTTTTCATCATGATTTGCCTTTCTATTGTTTCATTCAGTTTTTTAAAACCATCAAAGTCATTTTTCAGTCCATTTACAAGAACTTTAATTTTGACTTTTAGATAAATATTGTCGGAATGTTGAATGGTCAACAACAAGAGCTTTGACACTACGGCAAAGCGAAGAGGACGCAACTTCAAATACTGCAAATTGTTCTTTAGCACTTCCAAGTTTTCTTTTATATCCAAATCGACTAGTACCAGTGTCAATAGGAATATTCTGAATTCATTGCCCTCGGGAGAGGAGGTAAGTTCTTCCAACTTGTCAGAAAACACCCTTGAAAGGTTCTTTTGACTGATAGCATCGTACAAGAATGCCTCAATGATAATGGGCATATAATTAGATACCAACTGAATGATATTTTTGGTCGTAATCTCATCCACATTGAAATCTCCGTTCTTGGCATCATCAACAAGCATGAACCCTAAATTAGATACACCATCCAAGACAAAATTCAAAATCTCATTTGATTTTGTATCATCGTCACACACCTTACTATTACGATAGACACGAGCAAGGATAAACAATGCTTTTTCCACGTTGCCCGATGTCAATTCATAATTATGGATTCTTGGCTTTGGAACAACTTGCGTATCGTCTGTTACAATTGTGTCGGAAGGCATGAGCAACAGTTGGGGGTCGCTCTCATCATCGCTTGGCATTGTGGATATGCGCTCTATCAAATTGCCCACAATCTCAAAATTGATGGGCTTTACATCCAAACAAGAATTTATCTGACTATCCAAATCGTGGTATCCCTCTTTTTGGGTGATAGGTCTAAGAATGTCTTGAACGATGGAAAATACCTTCTCTATAGTTGCTATGTCTTTCTTTTGAAAACCTGCATATAACTCTATCTCATTGCCAAACCCAAAGAAATAGGAACGGTCATTCAATATGTCATCCCTAAAATTGGTGTCGTCCTTCATCTTGTAAGCCAAGAAATATTCGAATATACCTTTCAGACGGAAAGTGTAAGCAGGAGCAAGCGTCTTATCTTCATTGATATTGGTGATAATATTTTTATCTCTCAACAAATTGATTACCCCTAAAATATCAATTGTAAACTTTTTATGGGACTCGTGATATTGCTTGGTAAATTCAAACAATTCCGATTCTGATACTTGATAACCATGCAGGAAGATGAATTTAGCCAAACTGGAAAGGAAGGACTTCAAGTCGTCATAATCAACAGTTATATCACTATTGAACACAAAATCTTTCTTGCCAAGAATTTCATCCACATACAGGTTTATCAATTCAAAATTGTTGTGAATGTTCGATTCATCCGTGCGTTCAAGAATCCAAAGGAACAGGGATGTTGTCCAAAAGTTGAATGGAATGTGCATCTGAGAAAATATATGTATGATTTTCTCTTCTATCATTTGCCGTCTTTCCTTCGCGATATTAGGCCAACTGCAAGTTAGCTGATGCACCTCATTCACCGTTATATCATGGATATAAAATTTCTGAATGTCGTCATCTCTGAAATTAATCAAGGCGCATTGAGAAGACATGGTTTCTTCTGTGCAAGCTACAAAGCGAACAGAAGAACACTCTTGAAGTTGATTCAGAAACTCGTTGATGAAAGTAACATCATGCAGATTGATGTCATCAATCAACAGAAGTATTTTGTTCTTGGTTATCAATCCACTTGTCTCACGTTTGTTCAATTCATAATACTGGCGAAGACCATCTTTGATGTTCCAATTTTTCTTCTCCTTATATGTCTTCTTGAAATCAATATAAAGCGGTAGTATTTGCGTTTTGGAATAATCCTTCAATGTGTCTATGAGCAATTTGTACAACAAGGATGTTTTGCCACACTTGTCATGTCCAAAGATGATGGTGGATTTCTCAGAATGTAATATTTCTTGCAATGAGACACGCTTGCCATCATGACGAGATGTAATTATTTCTTGAACACTCTTGTCTTTTATGATAGGCTCTTTGAAGAGGTTGGCGAAAGTTTGATATTCATCATTACTCTTACCATAGACAAACAGATTGTCAGCTTTCAGCACGGCATCATTTATCTTACGCCGTATCAGTTTTCTGAAATCGTTTACTTGCTTCTTCTCCTCAGACATCGGAATAGACAAGCACCTCACTGTACCCTTGATAAATTCACCATTTGTATAATAATAAGGTGTCTCCCTCATGTCATAAGTGTCTTCATCAATATCAAGCACACAATATCCATATTGAGATGTCTTGTCACCTCTATTATATGTGGCAGGTGCTATCGAATGAACAATACCTATGTCGCTGGTTGAGACAGCTTGAGCCCCCATTTTATGATAATGCCCAGTAAACAAGACATGGGTTTTATCGTGTATAATATCCTCAATGTCTTGTGCTACAAAATCCTTGAAGTCTGATATATTATGATGCATGGCACAAAATACCATCTCACAACCATCTAACTTAGAGAATGCCTCACGTGCTTGTGATAATGGGAAAAGCAAGTTACCTCTATCTTCGTTAGATTTATAGCATCTCCAAGAAGAATTTAGCGCTACAAAACCATACTTTTTGTTGTTGATTTCTCGTACAAAAGTAGTGTAAAACTTTGCAACATTTGCGACTTTTCCAAACTTATCATGAATAAACTTGTTATAGTTCTTAAATCTATTCATGCTTAGTTTGACTTGCTCTGTGGATTTGCAGAAATCCTCCAATTCATCATTGGTAGAGAGCTTCGCAAGACTATTTTTGATAATATCCAACTCATCATCTCTAAGCATATCATGATTTCCTGGAACTATCAAAAGTCGTTCTTCATTCAAACCACAATTTTTCAATATAGGTTTGAACAAAAAATCATATACAGTCTTGTAAACATCATATCCATAGTCCTTGAAAACAAGGTCGCCAGAGAACACGATAAAATCTATACTCTTACCTTTTATGCTTTCAGATAGCTTTTGACCTAAGTTCTTAAAATCGGAAGCATTATCTTTTTTATAGTGAAAGTCTGAAAAATGTAATATTCTCACCATGTTGTTATCAATATTTCGTTTAAGCAAATTATAAAGTAATCTTTCTTTTTGCCTTATTTGCTTTTTTTACTACATGTATGCCACAAGAAAACGATTTGAGAATGCTTTCATAACTTTGTTCAATTCATTCTCCCATTATCCTCTTCATCGCTGCCATCATGCGAAGATGTTTTGCGGTCGGTCCTTTCTGACCTTTCTCTGCCAAGTCGAGATAGAACTTATAGTTACTTGACAAAGCCTCACGCAGTTCATCAGGCATAAGCATGTGCCACTCCTGCTTTTCCTCATCGCAATAGGTCGCCACCAAGTATAGTTTCTGGAGCTTGTACTGGGTCTTGCGCATCTTGCGAACAACATAGGTATTGGCTCCACCTTTTACGAACTCATCAATGATTTGCAGTTCTTGCTTGTTGAGATTGCTTAATATCTCGATAGGACTGTCGAGTAGTTCCTGTGCCACTCGGCGTGCCGTCTCGTCCTTCTTCAAGTTGGGACTGACATACAAGTCGAGTTTGTCGCACACTTTCAGCATATTTGCTTTGGTTACTCCTCCAACGAGTTGCACCAAGCGTATGCTGGAATCAAAGGTTGTGGTATCTGGTAAAACAATCATGTTTTTTGTCTTATTTGTATTTATACAACGGAAGAGACGTGACTCTATAACAAGAATGTAATCTATAGATGTTTTGATTATATTCTAGCTTATTCTTCGTCTAAAAGATATTCTGCGAAGCGTTTTAGTTTTGAAATTTCTACATCCCATTTCTCACACAACTCTCTTGAATATTGCTCGTCATATGTAGGATGACTATGACGAAACGACTCATACAAATCTTCAAATTGTGCATTATCGTGGTTTAGGTATAATTCTAAAACAAAACGAAAATTACGTCTCTCATCCAAAGGATGTGTTGATTCTGGATGTTGGCTTAGCCAAAAATCCATCTTTTCTTTTGTATCTTTATCCATCATACGGCTATATATTTTCGTTTATCAAAGGAATCTTAATTATCTTCTTCCTCAACCACTGCATTCCAATTTTCAACAGACTTTACATCCAAGGACTCTTTGTATTGATCAAAGAGTTGCTGTTTTTGTTCTCGCTCTTGCTCCGCGTCTTTCCAATCATTCACAGCTTCTACTAAATTACGGAAAAGCCCTTGTGTCTGTATCTCTAACTCACCATATTGTAAAGTTCCTCCTGCCAAAGCTGCAACAACAGCCATTGTCAAGATTACTTTTTTACCTGTTGAGATAAAATCCATTTTGCCAGGACTGTTTACATTGATGGAGAATTTGATGTCCCTAACATCTATTCCCAAATTGTAAGTATCTGAGATTTTGGATACTGTTGTAAGAACATCCTGTACAAGCGCTGTAATTTCAAAGGCACTTATAGACTCTGCGTTAACGGTCAAGACATAATGATAATTCTCATCTATCACAAAATAGCTTGTGTAATTTCTTTCTATGACATTCGCATACTTCGTTATATCACAAACAGCTTGATGGGCTCCAAGTGCTTTATACAGATTAGCTTCCAATCGTTTCTTCGAAATTTCCTTTATCCATTCCACTTTCCTCGCAAATGAGAATGTACGAGTTATATTCTCATCTGTGGCTAAATCAGCATCTACAATTTTCCCTATTTTAAGGCTTGAAGCTCCTTGCGATGGAATCAGCACTATGTCACCATACTTCATTTCCAAAGCAATACTGTCAATCTGACCAGCCAAGCGCCCCATGTTTGAACTATATCCACTATCTATCGGATTGTAGGGTAATATTATCCTATTTTGTGCTTGTAAATCTATCAAATGCTCTTTGATAGTCGAGGTTCGTTCTTTGGAAGTTTCCAAATCACGTACATGAGATATAAAATAGACAGGTATATCTCGTAGATTTAAAGCTACGAAATTTCCATTAGAAAAAATATCATAGTTGGCACCATCGTCAGTACGGACAAGCCAATATTTCTTGGTATTAGTCCTTGCTGACGCATCCGTTG
>ERZ808270.1422-NODE-1422-length-10208-cov-2.629568_pt1 | contig 10208 bp, 9 predicted proteins | sample MGYA00521082_ERZ808270 | MGnify/ENA primary metagenome ERZ808270 (study PRJEB31516, sample SAMN03275594) | gut metagenome | biome: mammalia-associated habitat; material: feces | host: Papio cynocephalus | place: Kenya | collected 2012-07-27 ...
GTGGACGGTAAATCCGAGCTTCAATGTGGGCATCAACTATAATATGCGCATCATGCGTCCGGGCATCACTTATCTTAATCCTTATATAAACCGCTCAGACCCTACCAAATTAGTATATGGCAATGCCGACCTTGATGTAGAGAAAACACACAATGTGAGCATGGTGCTCAACTACTTCTCCATGCGGTTCATGATGAATGCCACACTCAGCCAAAGCTTCTGCAACAATAAGGTGGAACAATACAGCTTTATAGACGGCCATAACCTGCTGAACCAAACATACGGCAATGTGGCCAACAACAGGACAACAAAGTTGAACCTCTTTGTGAATTGGCTGCTATTTGCCAAAACCCGCCTTGTCATGACCCATGAACTGGATTACAGCAACTTCAGCAGCGACAGATTACACACCAAGAATTATGGCTGGCATTATAGCGGCTACATGGGCTTGCAACAGCAGTTGCCTTGGCAGTTAGAGTGGAGCTTGGGCTGCATTGCGCAGACACGCAGCCACACACTGCAAGGCGACAATAGTGGCATGTCGTTCGTATACTCTACCCTATCGAAAGCACTGCTGAAAGACAAACTCAACTTGAGCTTGATATTCATTACACCGTTCTCAGACAAGTTGGACATCAAAAACCGCGTATATGGCACCGATTATGTGCAGTATATGCACGTAAAGGTACCTATAAGACAACTGAATGTTACACTGACATGGAAGTTCGGCAACACCAAGAAGCAGTTTGCACAACACAAATCGAATATCTCCAATGACTTCCAAAATCAGCAATCGCAAGGACAGTCCATTAGCAATATGGGCACAGGCAGTGTGCAGTAAAAGCAAGTGTGCAGGGCTAAAATAGAGAAAGTGCAAGATTGTTTAAAAGCATTTTATATGCAATTAATTTTGAAAACCTGCATAAGTGGCGTCTTAAACAGCTACTTATGAATAATGCCAAGATAAAAAAAGAAGGATGCTGGCATTTGCTATGCATCCTTCTTTTTTACTATAAATGATAAATTATTGATTAATCATTGCCAAAAAATAAAGACTATGATTACCATTATTTGCCGAGAGCTTGCTTAGCAGTGGCATTAGTTGGATCAATTTCAAGAATTTTGTTCCAATAGCTGTTAGACTGAGCCTTGTCGTTCTTGAGGTAATAGTAATAACCTAAATAAGAGTAAGGCTCAATAAGCAACTTAGGCTTGTCAGGATTCTCTTGTTTGGTCAACTCAATATACTTCTCATAGTAAGGCTTAGCCAAACCTTCTTTAGTCTCTGGGTCAAGCTGTGCATTCAAGCGAGCACGCATAATGCTTACATAAGAGAGGTTATTGGGGAACTTCTCGCCAATGATGCCAAACACTCTATCTGCATTCTTCAGTGCACCTGCCTTATCCTTGCACGCAGGATTGTTGGCCAACTCCGAGTAAAGTTTTGCCAAACCATCATAGTCGCTGACCTTAGGATTAGTTACATGCTTGAGATATTCATCATACATAGCCAAGCCCTTTTCATAATCGTTCTTTGCTATATAAGCCTCGGAAATTTGCTTTCTTACATCATTCAGCTCGCCATTCATCTCCAAAGCCTTGTTAAACTGGGCAATAGCGTTGTCATACTCTTTGTTACCAAGATATGCGTAGCCATAATACTGATAGTCGCGAGCTGTGAACTTGGCACTGTCAGACTTGTTGAACAGCGCATCTGCATACTTCAAAGCATTGGCATAATCCTTCAAGTCGGTATAGCTATAAAAGCTCAAGCGGTTTAACGCAGCATCACGAGGATACTTCTGAATACCATTCTGAGCTACCTCAAGGCACTTCTTTGAGTCTGAAGTAAAGTAAGCTGCCAAGGCATACTCTGTAAGGCGGTTATTGTCAAGCTTGTCAGTAGAAACCTTGTCATAATACTCCTTGGCCTTTGCAAAGCGGTTATTGAGATAATAGAAGTGAGCAGCTTCTGCGTCTACAGGATAGTCGGGCAGAATGCTGCGGAGCTCTTCCAGCGTAGCCACTGCTTGCTCTACACTACGACCACGGTAAATATTGGCGTATTTGATGTAACCCTGAGGGTTCTTTGGGTCCATTGTCTTTGCCTGATTGTACCACTGAGCAGCCTCACCGCCATCATTCTTTACAACTGCGATATCGCCAAGAAGAATGTAACCTGCTGCTGCATTCTTATCCTTGGAAATAGCCATCTGGCCATACTTCTCTGCATTAACGGTATCCTTAATCTGGAGATAAGCACGTCCTAAGCCAGCCAAAGCATCAGCATTCTTCTTGTTTACCTTCAAGAAGTCTTTCACTTGGCCTTTTACTGCGTCAGGATTGGTCTTGTTAGCGATAATGGCTTTAGTAATGGCATCAACATCAGGATTAACATTTTGTGCCATAGTCGGTGCAGTGAATGCTGCCAGCATTGCGCCTGCTAAAAGATATTTAATTGCTTTCATAATTCTAAGTTACTTTAAAATAAAACTGTTTACTGAGGTGTTAACCGCAAATCTGCATGTTTTCATCATTAAATTTTATGGTTTCAAGCTACCGATTTTCACTATGAATGCGCTGTAACAGTAGTATGTACCACAAGCCAAGAGTTCAACTGACAATGAATTTACAGCAAACGGTTCTCAGCATCTTTACTTGTATTTTTCTTTGTCGGTAATAGTCAATTTGTAAAACAACATATTCCATCAACTGGCATCAAACTGTTCTGTAATATGCCTAATAGGTTTCGGATTCTTATTTAAATCGTATAATATCTGTTCTTTTTATATACAACAACGTATCTCTTTATATACAATGACGTAAGAAAAGATGAATAGTTTCAATCTTTAAATTATTTTAGACATTTCCTTACATTCATTAATATTCTATTGCTTTCATTTAGCTTCTTCACTCTATGCATGATTTAGCACTTCTATGAAAGATGCACCGGTTGCCATTCAATGAAGCGCTGATAGCTAAATTATTCATTGTTTACATTAACAGTACGTATCGTTATATCACCTCGTACAGGCAACAGACCCGACTGGAAAATGATTAGTTGCCCCTTTGGCTGCTCTATGAAGTGAGCAAAGCCCCAAGGAAGGCCATTGATAGGGTCGTTAAGTAACGCATATATTGTTCTTACCAACGGATAGCGGCCGTCAAGTAAATATGCCTGATAAGGTTTCCAGCTGTTCAAAGGTGTAGCCTTTGCAAACTTGCTTACAGACATCACACGGATATTCTTCTTAAATGTAGTATTGGTTGTGTCGCGTTTGTCGTTCAACCAATTAGAACCAATAATGCCAATAGCGTTAGGAGTCTTCTCTACTATATTGATGACATCCTTACTTGTTTTGGCAGCCACAATGTTAGGACTGTTTATTGGTTTTCCATTGAGCAGAGAGTCAACACAATAGTGAACAGTACTTGATTTTGGATTGTCAAATACCACTTCTATTTCGCCACGAGTTGAACCTGGCACAATGTCGCTCCACTTCTTGGCTTTTCCACTAAGCACACGCTTAATGTCGTTTACCGAAATGCAAGAGTCTGTGTTATTCTTATTGATTATAAGCGATAAACCATCATAAGCCAATGGTATCGATACTGGCATATACTGCCTGTCCTTAAGGTTTTGCAACTCTTTCGGACTGAATTTCCTTGATGCAATTACCAGACAAATGCTGTCTTTCATCAGCATATTCACTGCATCAAGCTCGTTGGTATATATCGGTGTAACCTTAGCCTTTTGATATATACTTTCGAACACTTCTTTTTCTTCTTCTATAATAGGACTAAAACTTTCGTCAGAAGCGAATTTTATCGCTCCTGACGAATAAGTATCTGTTCTGCCACTTTTAGGCTGATCGGTACAAGATACCAACGAGCCTAAAAATAGTGTCAATCCTACTAAACTGTAGAATAGGTTTTTCTTCATAATTTTACTGCAATTTTAATTACAGAATTTATATCAGATTACTGCAATCTGAAGGTAACAGGACAAGTAAATTTACAGTTAACGGTAGAACCATTCTGACGACCTGGAGTCCAACGAGGCATCTGACCAACAACGCGGAGAGCTTCTTTGTCCAATGATGGGTCTGCAGAACGTACCACGCGAGCGTCTCTTACAGAACCGTCCTTGCTTACTACGAACTGTACAATTACACGGCCTTCAATACCATTCTCTGCTGCTACTACAGGATACTTGATGTGTTGAGACAACCAAGAGTTCAATGCTGAAGGACCTCCAGGGAATGAAGGCTGCTCCTCTACAACATCGAATACCTTGTTGTCAAGGTCTTCTGTCTGCTTTGGAGGTTCAGGCTGAGCAATCTCCTCTTTGGCTTTGAGCACCTCACCACCTACTTCATCGTTACCCTTTACATTGAAGGCACCGATAGTAGTGTTGGTCTTTTGCAAGTCTTCCTGTGTCTTCATTTCTTCCTCTGGTTTAACCTCAGAGTCTTTCTTGATGACAGGAGCGGTAAACTTGATAGAACTCTTTACCTTCTCAACTACTTTCTGTTCCTCCACCTTAACAGGCGCTTTCTTCTCAACCTTAGCTTCTTTCTTCTGAGCCAACTTTGAAAGCTCCACGTCTGTGGTAATAGCGACTTTCTCTTTGTTTGCTTCTATGATAGCATTGATACCAATGAGAGCAGCAATAATGGCAGCTGCCACGACCATGATGACAATAGCCATCACGTTTCGCTTTGAAGTGCCCTTACGAAGCTTGTAAGCTCCATAAGCTTGGTTTCTGCCTTCAAATACGAGGTCAACCCAGCTGTTTTCTATTAAATCTATTTTTGCCATAGCTTAATCGTTTTAAATGTTTACTTGACTTACTTAACACCTTTGAGCTTGAGCAAGCCCATATCATCAGTGTTAACCTTGTCAATGACATATTTACCAATACTGCATATCTGCATCTCATCAAGGGCAGTTACCATATTGTCATAAGTAGCTGTGTCAAGTGGCTTGATAATGATAGTCAGAGTAGGAACTTTCTCACCGTCAAGATTACCGTTCTTTATATCTGCGAGCAGTCGCTGATAGGTTGAGTCCGGCATCTCTGTCTTGATTTTCTTCTCATCCAACTTTTGCTTTGCCAACATGATTTTAGCTACAGGGTTGATACCCTCTTCTGTCATATGGTTAATCAACACCTTACGAATACCATCTTTACCCCATGTTGTTTCTTTCAAGCAAGCGGGATTATTATACTGAGGCAGACCCTCTATATAATAAATTTTGTTGTTTGCTGCGAGATAGAAAGTAATGGTATGAGAGGCTTTCGTAGCTGTTTGATCCTCTTTCTTCACGTTCTCATCGTTACTTGGCATTGTCAATTGCATCGCTTGAGGCTTGCTCAATGAAGTACAAAGCATGAAGAAGGTAATCAAAAGCATCATCATGTCCACCATAGGTGTGAAGTCTACGCGGACATTTATCTTCTTTTGTTTGCTTGCTTTTTGTTTAGCCATCTTTAATCCTCCGACTTTTTATATGATGTAATCAACTGGTAGCGGTTTTCAGACATGTCTTGAAGTTCTGACATCACGTTTTTGACTACCTTGTAAGGAGTCCTTGCATCTGCCTTGATACAGAGTTTCAAGTTAGGATTAACGTCTTTAGCAGCAGTAACCCACTCCTGAAATTCGCTTTTTCCTTTTGAACCATCTGCTTGCTTCAGGCTGTCTGTTGGAATACCGAGCATCTTGATTGCTTCTGCCATCTTCTCATGTGGAAGGTTCAAATACTGCGAAAGCTTGTCCATAGGTGCGCCAAACATAGCATCGTTTTTAAATGCCTTGATCTGACTGCCATTGAGCTTCACACCGAATTTGCTTGTCATAGCATCAAGTGTCATTTCCAAATCACTTACTTTATCCAAGCTCATGAATATCTTGCCTTCTGGATTAACAAGGATATTCAGTACGTCTTTTTCTGGAACTTTAACCTCTGATACAGATCCTGGTGTAACGACCTTTACCGGCTCATTCTTCACGAAGGTTGATGTCAACATGAAGAAGGTGAGCAGAAGGACCATTACGTCGGACATAGGGGTCATATCGATCCAGACGTCGTTCTTCTTAATTTTTACTTTACCCATAGTGATAAAATTTTAAAGGGTTAGTAGAAATTAAGCTTCTTCTGCGTGATTGGCTTCGTATGTCTGAGCAATTGAATAACCAACCTCATCGAGGGCGTATGTCAACTTATCAATCTTATTGGTGAAGTAGTTATAAGAAATAACGGCACACCAAGAAGTTGCGATACCGAATGCAGTGTTGATAAGGGCCTCAGAAATACCAGTAGAAAGCGCGAGAGAGTCGCCACCACCACCAGCTGCCAAAGCGGCGAATGACTTGATCATACCGGTTACAGTACCGAGAAGACCAGTAAGAGTACCGAGGGTAACGATAGTTGCAACGATAGGAAGGTTCATGGTCAGAGTAGGCATCTCGAGCTGGGTAGCCTCTTCGTGAGCTTGCTGAATCTTAGCAACCTTCTGTGCTTTCTTCAAGCCTGTAGCACCTTCTACTGCTTTGTAAGCGTTCAAAGAAGCCATAACAACGTTAGCTACAGAACCTTTTTGCTTGTCGCAGAGCTGCTGAGCCTTTGCAAAATCCTGTGCGTTCAAAGCTGCTTTGATGTTTGCAACGAATTTTGTGAGAGAACCTTTACCGAAAGCGGTCTTCAAAGCGAGGATACGCTCGATAGAGAGTGCGATAACTGAAAGCAAAAGAGTGTGGATAACAGGCACAACGACACCACCTTTATAGATTGTACCCCAAATGTTACTGTTAAGAACTGCTCCTTCTGGATCACCACCTACGAAGTGGCTACCGTCACCGAGGAAGAACTTGAAGAAACATACTGCGATGACGAAACATACTACGATGATCAAGAACGCATTTCTAACTCCTTGAAAGCCCGAATTTTTCTTGGGGCTTACTGCTTTTTGTGTAGTTGCCATAATTTTAATTTAATTTTTAGTTATTAATAATTTAAGTTATAAATTTCCGATTTAATGTTAATCAAATACGTTAAATGTGTAAGGTAAAATTAGTTCTTTAGTAATAAACAGCGCAAAGATAGCAATTAAAAGACAATCGAAAGATTGATTAAGAAGTTTTAACAGCGTTTTTTTTGCTATTTCTTCTCTGCTTTTTCTTCTGAATGCCTTACATCCTTTGTTAATTATTATTTAAGTCTCGAAAGAGCCTCTTTTATCCTTCTTAATGCTTCGCGAATATTGTCATCGCTGGTAGCATAGCTCATACGGAAGCAGTATGGGTCGCCAAAAGCATCGCCTCCTACTGTAGCCACATGTGCCACATCAAGCAAATACATGGCAAAGTCTGTTGAGTTATTGACGGTGTGTGTGCCGTCTGTCTTGCCAAAGAAGCTGCTGCACTTGGGGAACAGATAGAAAGCTCCTTGCGGTACATTCACTTCCAGTCCTGGTATTTCCTTTGCCAACTTCACGATAAGGTCTCTTCTGCGCTCAAAGGCTTGTCTCATTTCTTCCACACAGTTTTGTGAAGCAACGTATGCTTCTACTGCTGCCTTCTGGCTGATGGAGCAAGGTCCGCTGGTGTATTGGCCTTGCAACTTGTTACAGCCTTTGGCAATCCATTCCGGAGCTGCGATATAACCGATACGCCAACCTGTCATTGCATAGGCTTTGGACACGCCATTTACTATGATTGTGCGTTCTTTCATACCTTCTATTTGTGCAATGCTGGCATGATTGCCTGTATAGTTGATATGCTCGTATATTTCATCAGCAATCACATAGAGGTTGTCGTGCTGCTTGATTACTGCTGCCAAGCCTTCCAGTTCTTCTTTTGTGTAAACACTTCCCGTAGGGTTGCTGGGCGAACAGAGAATGAGCATTTTTGTCTTAGGTGTGATGGCTGCTTCCAATTGAGCTGGTGTCATCTTGAAGTTCTGCTCGAATCCGGCTTCTACTATAACGGGGATGCCTCCTGCCAACTTCACCATTTGAGGATAGCTGACCCAATATGGAGCGGGGATTATGACTTCTTCGCCGTCATTAACCAATGCAAGTACCGTGTTGCAAACGCTTTGCTTGGCACCGTTGGAAACGGTTATTTCATTGACGGTATAGTCAAGACCGTTTTCCTTCTTCAGTTTAGCGACAATAGCTTCGCGTAAATCTGCGTAGCCAGATACTGGTGAATATCTTGAAAAGTTGTTGTCAATAGCTTTTTTGGCAGCTTCCTTGATGTGGTCTGGTGTATTGAAATCCGGTTCACCTACACTCATGTTAATCACATCAATGCCTTGGGCTTTCATTTCACTGCTTTTTTGTGACATCGCCAAAGTTGCTGACGGTGCGAGTCTATTGAGACGATCTGATAATTGAGCCATACTATTTAGAATATTTTATGTATTTGCAAAATTAGAAAAAAGATTTGTTTCAAAAGAACAAATGGTCTAATATTTAACGGCAATTTCATGTAAATTACACGGATTTGCAGATTATGCATATCCATTTGTTCTTTGAGTGGTTTATTGCATTCTATTCGAGATGGAGTTCATGCCCCATACGCTCTTTCTTGGTTTTGAGATACCTGTAATCATACTGATTAGGCTTTATTTCAATAGGCACATTCTCCACTATTTCCAGTCCGTAAGCCTCTAACCCCACTCTCTTTGTAGGATTGTTGGTCATCAGTCTCATCTTGTGTACGCCTAAATGCCTGAGCATCTGTGCACCGCACCCATAGTCTATTAAATCCGAGGTGTACGTTGGCATCCACGGTGTCATAGCCTTGTTCCTGTAGCTTATAAGCTTCTATCTTGTTCATCAGTCCTATGCCGCGGCCTTCCTGCTGCATATAGATGAGCACGCCTTTTCCTTCTTTCTCTATCATCTCCATAGCTTTGTGCAACTGCTGTCCGCAATCGCAGCGTTGACTTCCCAAGATGTCTCCTGTGGCGCATGATGAGTGCACTCTTACCAAGATAGGCTCCTCTGGTTGCCATTCGCCTTTTATCAATGCCATGTGTTCCAGACCGTTGCTGGTCTGTCTGAATGGTATAAGCTTAAAGTGTCCGTAAGCAGTAGGCATGTCTACTGTTGCTCCTACGGTTATCAGCGACTCCCTTTGCAGTCTGTAAGCTATCATGTCTTTGATAGTGATTACCTTCAAGTCGTATTCCTCTGCAAATTTAAGCAGTTCCGGCAGACGGGCCATAGTGCCGTCTTCATTCATTATTTCCATCAGTGCTCCTGCCGGATAGAGTCCTGCCATTTTACACAAGTCTACAGCTGCTTCTGTGTGTCCGCAACGGCGCAACACACCATTGTCTTGGGCATAGAGCGGATTGATATGTCCCGGGCGGCCAAATGTCTGCGGCGTTGATGCCGGGTCTGCCAATGCCTTGATGGTTTCTGCCCTGTCATGTGCAGAAACGCCTGTGGTGCAACCTTCCAGTTTATCCACTGTTACAGTGAATGGAGTACCGAGCATGGAAGTATTGTCTATTACCTGATGGGGCAAGTCAAGCTCTTGACAGCGACTGAGGGTGATAGGTGCACAAAGCACACCGCGTGCATGCTTCAGCATAAAGTTTACTTTCTCATCTGTTATTTTTTCTGCAGCAATGATAAGGTCTCCTTCATTTTCACGGTCCTCATCATCCACAACAATCACAAACTTCCCCTCTTTAAAGTCTTTAATTGCCTCTTCTATTGTACTGAGTTTTTCATTTCTCATATATAGATTCCTCCTTATATTAATAATGTGTAGTCAATTTTGCCGTTGCGGCATAGCCATTTTATGCTTTTCCGTGTTGTTTTAGTATTTCTATACGATTGATAATATCGTTGTTGGTAGCTGTTATCACCTTTAAGTCGCGCATCAGTCTTAGTCTGAAGCGCCACATCCTGAGATACAAGAATATGCCTACGGGCACTATTGCCGCAGCAATAATATTGAGCCATTTATGCTCAAATGGCCTTGTATGTGCTTTTACTGCCATAAACGGATAAGCATTGAGCTTGGTCAGTATCACTTTGTCGCGTGTGTTGGAAAGCTCCTCTATCACCTCTTCCAATCGCTCGCTGATATTTTCAATGGTATGGTCTGGCTCATATTTGAAGAACACTTTCACAAAATTGGGTGCTTTCTTCAGATTGTGCGTTTTGTCATAAGCCGCTATCT
>ERZ808270.1423-NODE-1423-length-10207-cov-5.631797_pt1 | contig 10207 bp, 10 predicted proteins | sample MGYA00521082_ERZ808270 | MGnify/ENA primary metagenome ERZ808270 (study PRJEB31516, sample SAMN03275594) | gut metagenome | biome: mammalia-associated habitat; material: feces | host: Papio cynocephalus | place: Kenya | collected 2012-07-27 ...
AAAAAACTATTGCCATGTCTTGTTTTGTCGCATCCTTGCCGTATCTTTGCCAACATATTGAAGACGTGAGGCAAAAATGCCTCGTGGAAAGGAAAAACAAGAGGAATCCACAAGATTTCTTGTGAAAAGCTTGGAGAAATGTGAAAAGTTCCCTAACTTAGCCGATGCTTATTGGTTGGGAGCGTGCGGCAACCGCGGCTCTAAGTAGCCAAGGCGCGGATAAACAAGGCAATCTTGTTGACACGGGCAAGCAAAGACGGTTTTGTAAGTTGAAGTCTGGTAAACGTAAACTGAGTAGAAAGACCGGAAATTTGTTTGAGTGGGTCGGCATCATCATATGGTGTGGATTCCTCTTTCATGTTTTCTTTTCTACAAAGGTTTTACCAGAGCCTAACTTACAAGAAAAGGTGGAAGAAGGGTTCACGCCATTTTTTCCACTTCTTTCGACTGTGCCGAATAAACATTAGAATCTTAAAAATGCAGAAAAACAATATGAGCAAAGAAACGGAAACAAACGAATTTGCAGAAATCAGTAAGCTTGTAGATAACATAATATTACAGTATAGAGAAGTTAGAAAAGACTGTGACATCCCAAATAATGGATGGCATAGTAGGACGATTGAACGTATTGCCCAACCCTTTTTAAAGGGACATTTTACGCTTGCTGTCGTTGGCAAGGTAAGCTCTGGCAAGTCAACATTTATCAATGCTCTTCTCGGATGTAAGGGGCTTTTGCCCACTGGTCACGACCAAACAACCTGTGGCGTGACCTATATAGAATATGGAGAAATCCCAGAAGTTGCTATAACGTTTGGTGACGGCCATAAAGAATTCATAAAAGGCGACATAAGTGGAAAAATAAAGCCATATGTTGCAATCCCTGAAAATTATCATTCACTGCCTGTAAACAACATTGACGATATGATAATGGGAGAATATGACTATAAGAATATATGGGAAGTTCACAAGCAGTTGGAAGATGAAACATTTTGCCCACCCATAGACAAAACTTTGTTGAAAGACTATGTAGAGCATCGAAGCAAAAAATGCATTGTGAAAGATGTTCATATAAAATATCCATTCAACGAGGCTTTGAAAGGATGGCGTGTCATAGACACTCCTGGAGTGGGCGCAATTGGCGGTATTGAAACCTGTACAAGGCAATTGCTTGCCATGCAAAAAGCTGACGGATCACGTGAGGTTGATGCGATTTTTTTCCTGCAAAACGGAAGCCAAACTCTTGACCAAACAGACACTAAAAAGTTTGTAAAGGAACAGCTTGACAATTTATCAGAGTCGGACAAAAGCAGATTGTTCTTTGTGCTGACCCATAGCAGTTCTTCAGATTTTATTTTGCATAAGGCCAGTAAGATTGATTTTATAAAGCAAAATTATGGTGATAAGATTAAAGTCCTGACTTATGCGGATAGCTTGCTTTATACATTTTTGGCGTATATAGACGAGAGCAATTTGAGTTTGGACGAATATGATGATTTTGATCAACCTGTAGAATGGGCAGATGATGAATGGAATGCGATTATGGGTATATTAGATCAAGCCAAGCGACATATCAAAAAAACTCATGATTCTTTCAATCATGATACAATGCTGAGGACGGTCAAGGAATGGTCACATTTCGAAGAACTCAAGAACGAGATTAATGCCTTTGCCAAGCTGGAAAAAGAAAAGACATTAAGAAGACTTTTGAATCTTGTCGCTACCGACTATAGGGGATTTTACCAACAACTTGAGAAAGACAAACAACTGGTTGATGGAGATTTAACCTCTATTAATGAGGAAATCAGAAAGGTAGAAAGAAATAGACAAGATTACAATGTGTTAGCCAGAAAGGCGGACAAACTTATAAGCGGAGACAGAATAAAATTGGAATTTGACTTTGTCGGGGAAAAACTTCTCGCATTTGAGAATTTGACCTCAATTGACAGCGTCAGAACTTCTGTGACCGACCTTTTTGACTTGGTGCAGAAGAGAGAAAAGAAAGTTTTTGAAGAAATAATACAGCAGTTTTCAGTTTTTTTTAAGGATGTCTCACCCTCTGACATCACATTGGAGTCTATCGATTTTACGGCAATCGAAAGAGATGCAACTTCAAAAAGTACGGAGACTTATGTGATAGAACCCGAAAGGGTAATAACCCATACATCAGATCCAGATGAAAGAATACCTGCAAAATATGGAACAAGAACCAATAATGCAACTAAACTTAAAGAGTTTAAGGCCTTGGCTTTGAAAAGGGCAAGAAGACAAAAGGACAAGCTGTTGCCACAAATCAAGGAAAAGGCCGATAATATGCGGAATCAGATTTTCGAGGAACTTGACCTTAAAAACAAAGAAGAGTTGGCACGTTTAGAAGGATTGAAGTCCCAACTGACAGACAAAGAAGCCTATAAGGTTAAGAATGACGTGTTTATCGCCAAGACGCGTGCAGCTTCAGAAGAATTAATTAAACAAGCTCAAGATTATGGATTTGAATTCTAATGCAAAGGTCATGATGGATTTTGCCACCCTTGACAAGGAAGTTCGTAAAAAGGCAGAAGAATACTTGGACAACATCTCGGAAGACTATTTAAAAGCCTTTGCCGAATCAACCAAGTTTATTGCCCAGTCGTTATTGGAAAATTATTTTTTTACAGTAGATGACCTATACTCGAATGGGGCACTTAAGATTAATGACAGTGAGACATTCAATAAGTTTATCGACTTTCATGACGGTTATCGGGCAAAAATGAAGAAATGGTCTGCCGACAACGAAATAGCAATCGGTGAAATGAAAATCTCACCAAGTCTCAAACGACAGGAAATGAAAGAAGAAAGTGTTGTAAAAAAAACAGCAGCTGTTGTTAGTGTCGGTACGCTTGTGGCTGTTGGCTTGTTCATATTCACAAAGGTATGGATAGCCGCAGCTGCTGAGTTGTTAGCCCTGGGGACGGCTACATACACTTATAAGAAAAACAAGGCGGCGAGTGAAAAAGAGTATTCTTTTAGAGTAAAGCAAGACGAACTGGAAATGGAAAAGGAAAAAGCACGTCTTGTTAATGGCCTCATTAAAGATCTTAAAATTTGGTTGGGAAATGCTGAAAAGTACTCTAATGATGTATTGTTAAATTTTGGAATAAGATAAGAAATGGGTAAAATCCAATGTGAGTCCAGTCGTATAAGCAAGGAAGAGCATTCACGCTCTATAGTATACGGAGCTTCTGCCTCTGCCAATCAATATACCGCATACGAGAATACAAGAAAAGTAAATATTGCGGATGCTTGTCAGCAAATGTTTTCCAGTATGGTAACTCGTGACTTTTTGCATTCGCTAAGTGATTGTAATGTAAAACCGTTAACGAGTATTTCTGGTTATCCAAGGGTACGTTGGTTTCGTGTGGACAAGATTATCATGGAAAAAAAAGTGTTTTTCGCTGATAAGTTGTCCATGCTGTATATGTCGCTTCACAAAACAGCTAAAAACATCGTCCTCGTTTTGAACAAGCAGAATGACGGTGATATAGAACTTTTCTTAGGTGCACGAGATAAATCGGGTAATAGCAATGTTTCCGGAAAAATCCTTGAAGCAGGATTGGAAGGATATTTCCCTGGCATACAAATCGAGCATGGTAAAATAAGCGAGTTGCATTTTTCAAACCCAGCTGTTTCTTCTGTATCAGCCATTGCCTCTTTAAGAGATGATAAAAAAGAGGAATTTGTACAGGGAATAGAAAGGCTTATAAATGCGACATCGTCAATCCCACAGTTCAGGGCTTATTTTATAGCTGACAGTGTCGGTGAGGCAGAAGCAAATAGGCTAATAGGCGCATTTAATAATCTGTACACAAGTCTTTCACCAGCAGAGACCCTTCAAATGACGTTCAATGAGAGTGAATCCAAGGGTATTTCGGCATCATTTACAGAGAACTTTTCGGAATCAGTTGGAGAATCCATATCCAGTACGGTTACTCACACTGACGGTTGTTCTGAAAATGAGACGAAAGGCAAAACAGAAACAATAGGCAACAGTGAAAATCACAGCTTAGATATTTTTACCTCGATATTGAGAGGTCTTGTCGGGGGACAAACCGGTTTTGGTAAAAACAGCAGCAACAGTAATACTTTCTCTCAAACCATAGGTAAGAACTTCTCTAACTCGGAAGCCAACCAAAATGGGTTAAGTCGAAACACGACAAAAGGTGCCTCCAGTCAGAAAGGTTCCAATGAATCAACGACAAAAGGCTCTTCAAAACAAATCACCTACAAGAACCGTACTGTCAAATTTTATCTTGACATTCTGGATATGCAAATAGAACGGCTTCAGAACGGTCTTCCTTTTGGATTATGGTCTGTAGCCACATATTTTGTAGCCAATGATCCGACCACCGTCCAACAGTTGTCTAATATTTACAGGGGGGCGATAATAGGTGAAGAGAGTGGGCTGGAAACATGTGCGATCAGCACATGGACTGATAAAGAGAGAGTAGATGCAATAACCTGCTATCTTGAAAACAGTCTTCATCCTCGTTTCGATTTCAATTCGCTTGACGTGTCCGCAGGGTCTGTGGTGAACAGCAAAGAACTTGCCATCCATTTGTCTTTACCTCAAAGCAGTGTACCTGGTATAATCGTTCAAGAACAAGCTTCTTTTGCAAGAAATGTATTTTCGACCAAAAAGAAATGTGATGAAATACATTTGGGAGACATACTTTATCTTGGTAAGGAATCAACAACCCCTGTTAACCTCAATATAGATGAATTGACAAAGCATATGTTTGTTACAGGTTCTACGGGAAGCGGAAAGTCAAACACTATGTATCTCCTTCTTAAGCAATTAATGGAGAAAGGAAAGACTTTTATGGTTGTCGAACCGGCGAAAGGTGAATACAAGCATATTTTCGGATGCCTTGAAGACGTATCGGTATATAGCCATACCAATAAGATTGGTAATCTGTTGCGAATAAATCCGTTTGAGTTTCCTTACAAGCATATTGATGTGCTGGAACACATTAAGCGTATTGTCGGAATATTCAATGCCTGCTGGTCGCTATATGCTGCCATGCCGTCTATATTGGAGCACTCCATCATTACAGCTTATGAAAAATGCGGATGGGATGTCGAGATGTCTGAACATAGATTTGAAACTCCTATATTCCCGAATATCGATGATGTCGGTGTATGTGTAAAAGATTATATAGACCGCTCTGACTATTCTGCGGATACAAAGGGTGACTACAAAGCCGCAATAGAAAAGAGACTTCAAGATTTGTGTGAAGGTATGTTCGACAAAATGTTTAATCGTGGTTCAATTCCTGACCAGGAACTATTCAACAGGAACACCATTGTTGATTTGAGCCGGACAGGTTCTGCCGAAACAAATGCCCTCATTATGGGATTTCTTGTGATTAAACTGAATGAGTTTCGTATGTCAGAGGGTGGGATGAACCACTCGTTGAGGCATGTAACGGTGCTTGAAGAAGCCCACAACTTGCTTCGTAAGGTCTCGACATCCCAATCAATGGAAACGTCAAATGTTGCAGGAAAATCGGTAGAGATGATTACAAATAGTATTGCGGAAATGCGCACTTACGGAGAATCTTTCATAATAGTGGACCAGTCTCCTTCTCTATTGGATGCTGCTGCGATTAGAAACACCAACACGAAGATAGTGCTGTCTCTTCCTGATTCCGAAGACCGTAAGGTGGCAGGAGGCTCAATGTCATTGAGTGATGAACAGATTGCTGAAATAGCACGCCAGAACCAGGGAGAGGCGATCGTTTACCAGAGCCATTGGGCAGAACCGGTACAGTGCAAGATAGACCTGTTCGAGGATTTTGTCAGCGGATATGTCTATAATAAATGTACACAGTTTTATAGGAAAGTATCCAGAATTTACAAGACGGAAGTGGTGGAGTTTTTGCTGTATCCGTATTTGAAAAAGAATTTCAGTATTGAGGAGGTAGCAAGCATCATCTCTGGGACAGAAATGCCCGCAACTATAAGATACTCGCTCATGAAATTGATAGAGGAGTATCGTAACCATAAAGAATTGAAAATTTGGAAAGAGTATAACTTTACAGAGTTGGCTACCGTCCTTAGACGATACTTGAACCTTGATAGTGAATACTATAAGCTTATAAGTCAGTGTACTAATATGAAGCAAGTTCGCATGAAATTTGATGTAGTTCTAAAAGAACGGTTTAACAAGGAGTTGTATAGAGCATTCTTCTACTATGTAGAGATGTGCTATGTCCGTAATAATGCAAATTACGAAAATTGGCGTAGGACTTTCTAATTAGTTTCAGGATTGGGCTAAATATATTGAGAATTAATTAAATACGCAAAGAATGATAGATCCATTGTCAATAAAAATTTCTAAAGAAATATACGATGTAGCTAAAGACATCAAACAAGGCTACGATGCCTTAAATGGTTTGAAGAACGTTGCTATGTCTGAAGGCAAAGATCAGATTGTGGCAACCAAACATCTTGCTGAAACTACAAGGGTAAAAGGTGATTTCAAGATCAAGGAAATCATGCCTTCAGATAAGGATTTAGAGATTAAAGGAGACCTGTGGTATGACAACAACAACAAAGATATAAATGCTGGTAATGGTATTTTTGTGGATAGATTGGACGAGCCAGACGTGTATCAGCATCTCGAGTCAGAAGACATTGTAGACAAACTGTCGAATATTGCAATACCAAAGGAAACCAATAACATATCGGAACATTTCATAGATATCTTGTCATCAGAAGATGATGTGGAAGCTGTTGCGGAAAACAATGTAGAAAGCACGGAGATTCCGCCAACGGAAATTAAAAATGAGTTTAAGGATCAGGAAGCGTTGGATTGGCTCAAGTGTAATTATCCTGATGTATATGACAATGTGAGTGGCACTTTTGAGGAAGGTCGTAGTCTCTCTGGCCAAAGTGAAAAACTTGTTTGCAATGAGATGGCAGATGGAAGTGTTGAAATCAGCATGGACTATCCTTGGGCTGAGCCTTCCAAGGTTGTTATTAAAGGAGATGTTGTATATGCCAACTCTGGATGTGACCCTTCTAAAGAGTATCAGGCATGCAATATGTTCTTAGATGATTCTATGCCAAACAAAACATATGTAATTGACGGTAATACAACGTTTCAAACAGACGATTTGGGAAGAACCATCTTGGCAGAGCAGGATAGAACAAACCCAATCGACAATGTAAAGCCGGGATTGGACAAAGACAGGAGAAAACTTGTAGGTCAATTGAAAGAAGGATTAGACTCCACAACAGAAGATGCTGGTCATATATTGCAGAGGAATTTAGGAGGTATAAATGAGGTTATCAACCTTGTCCCGATGGATAATGATTGGCAGAGAAGTGGTGGGGAATGGAGAAGCCTTGAAAGCAAGGAGGAATCTTTGATAAAAGAGGCGCAAAATAATGGAGCAAAAAATATAGTATCGAGACGTGAACTCATCTATGAAGGAGATTCTAAACGTCCTTCCAAAATCAAGTTTGAAACCATTATTGACGGAGAAACTAAAATCTCTGAAATAGTTAATTGCCCAAGTAAATCGTAAAGTTCGACCTGTTTGATGTATGCCTATTTCCTGAACAGCGACAAGGCGTAGAGCGGGAGTACGGTTACATGCCTTATGGCATTGTTGTCATATTTGTCAGTGTAGTCGAATTCCCCGAAGTTCTCAAGCGAACAACGGAAGGCTTGGGTGAGCCGTTTCTCCCTCATGAACATCCAGAGGCTCTTCATGCCGCCTTGTGTGCCTGATTTTATCTCAATGGGAGTGATGGTCATGTCGCGAATTTCAAGATAGTCTATCTCGGCAACGCTTTTCCCCCTTCTTTTCCCAGTAAAACATCTTTTGGAGTTGGATGCATGGTTTATAACGCATCAGCTCGAGCCCTGCTGCCATTTCCACAAGTCCTCCCTTGTTGACGAGCTCTTGTGGTGTGCCCGCCATGATGAGCCTTATGAGTTCTTGTGACAAGTTACCTTTCAATTGAAGTACCGACAATAATAATCCAGAATCAAGAAACAAGACCTTCATGTTCTTCTCGTCAGCTTCCTCGTCCAATGGCATGCCATTGCCAAAAGTCGACACGACAGGTGTCACTATCCCCACAAGTGTCAAGTGTCAAGTGTCAACAGGTGATAGCCTCCCTTATTTGTGAGCTTTGGTAGTCTGTTTAAGACCGACTCTGGTATTCCCCGACTAACAGGTAGATATGGAAGTATTTTACGAGTTTGTCATGAAACGCGATGTCAAGAGGGTGAAGACTGTCAGCCTTGTTCCGCATTTCGAAGAGAGCGTCCTCATGGTTCGCTCCTAAGAATTCATCGAAGGTCATTGGATACATGAAAAGAGAATTGATGCGCCCAACTCTAAATGCCGGGAACTCCTGAAGGGTGAATTCGAGAAGGGAACATGCGGCAATGACATGTAGCTCGGGATAATCTTCCTTGAAAAAGCGTAGGGTCATGATGGCCTTAGGACATTCCTGTATTTCGTCAAGAAAAGGCAGGGGCTTGCCCTCTTCTACCGTAACACGGATGTAGCTGCTGATTTTTTTGCAATCAGGTTCACGTTGATGTCTCCTTGGAAGAATGCCTTGACAGCCTTGTCGCGCTCGAAGTTTACTTCCGCGAAATACTTGAATTGTTTTCCGAAATGTCTTACCGCTGACGACTTTCTTACCTGTCGAGCTCCACGAAGCAACAACGGCTTCCGCATGGGGTTGTCTTTCCATGCGAGCAGTTGTGAATCTATATTTCTGCGAATGTATTTGCTACCATAAACGTCTGAATGTCAACTGGAAAGATAATTATAATATCCAAATCCGAGAAATAATCTGCGCTAAAATACTCAAATCCAAGAAATATTGAGAAGGTGGAGATAAAAAACTTACAGGAAAAATTGTTCTTGCCGTAAATAAATTTTCATGGTATGTCCGTATTTGTCATAGGCAGGACATAACTTTGCAGTCGTTAAATAAATCTCAAAGACATTAAAACATGAGACACAAAATTGTTTTATTGCTGCTTATGGCATTGTTTATGCTTCCAGTCTCGATGCAGGCACAGACTCCCTATCAGAAGCGCATCAACCAAATCACGTTGAAGTACTACAAGCTCTTCGCGCAAGGTTCTGGCGACCGACGCTTCGACTACTTTGGATACTCTGACCCGCAAGTCGCGAGCCAGGGTTTGAGCTTGGCGCTTATTGAGTATGCTGCCAGGCATGGCGAATCTGCGGCGAAACGGTTGCAAAGCCAGATGAACGCCGAGCTAAGGGCGGCTACAAAACTGAGAAGCAACGCGGACATGGTTTACGAATGGTATTCTACGGAACTGGGCCAAGTTTATAAGAAGGTGAAAGACGGATTCGAGAAGTGGAACGAGAAAGGCGAATTTGAGAAGGCCGACGCGGCGGAGAGAAGACTGAGCACGCAGTCGGTAAACGCCTTCGACTCTATATGCCACGAGGCGGTACGAGACGTTTACAATGACAAAAAAAGCAAGTGCAAGTATCAGATGTTGAAATATGACTCGGAAAAAGAGCGGTTCACCGCCATGTTGTCTTTTGATGACAAGGGCGTAGTCATGGGCTATGTCGACGTGCCAATAGCGGACGCAGAGGAATTCAAAAGTGATATGAAAGATGATTACCACGTAACCGTTAAGACCTATTGGACATCAAACAACAAGATATATCCAGATTCGTTGTATTATAGTTACGAGGGAGATGATCGAGCCTATCCGCTTTATGATGTTAAGCATTGCAAGATCGCTGACAAGTTGACGCTGGATGCCAACTGCAAACCTCTCACCATTAGTTTCGACAAGCTTGGCATCGATAATCCCTACCTTAAAGGATATGTTTATACCAGTGGCCTTTCAGACAAGAAAAAAAACACCTTATAAAAATCTCACACGATAAGTATACCCCGACCGCACGGTCGGAATAATGCCGTCGGCTTCGCAATGAAAAGCCGACGGCATGACACTGAAACGTAATCGGCACACTGGTGAAAAGGCAACGCCTATCCACTGGTGTGCCGATAATCATGCTTTATTTTATTTCATAACGCCAGATATTTTAGTAACCTGAGTTTGGGATAAGCAAGGCTGATGAATTAGTCCTTATTTAGGCTCACCCTATTGGCATTTCGCAAATCTTCCAATGTAATATCGGCTTCTTGA
>ERZ808270.1424-NODE-1424-length-10192-cov-29.336687_pt1 | contig 10192 bp, 8 predicted proteins | sample MGYA00521082_ERZ808270 | MGnify/ENA primary metagenome ERZ808270 (study PRJEB31516, sample SAMN03275594) | gut metagenome | biome: mammalia-associated habitat; material: feces | host: Papio cynocephalus | place: Kenya | collected 2012-07-27 ...
GACTTTTATGATATTTCTATGATACTTTTTAGCCAATTTTCTGAGAAGTATCATTATTTGTAATATTTTATATATCAGATAGATAAGAGTTGAAAACAGGATAGTAATGATACTTTGATACTTTTTTCTCGAAAAAACAACTTACGTGTGCGCGCACGACTAATAAATCTTGAACTAAGTGTTACTAATGGCAAGTCTTGCTCTTGATTTTCTTGGTTTGTACCAAAAAGATAAGTTAAAATCTTGTTTCTTTCAAACTTTTTGTCTATCTTTGCATTTGTAATAAGAATAAAAATCAAAGCATCATGGAACAGCAAGTGAAGCAAGTACCATACGGCGTGGCAGATTTTGTCACAGTAATGACGCAGAATCTATATTATGTAGATAAGACGATGTTTTTGCCAAAGTTGGAGAAGCAGCCTCGTAATCTCTTCTTCATCCGTCCTCGTCGTTTCGGAAAGAGCATCTTCCTCAGTATGCTCTACTCTTACTATGATTGCAATCAAAAGAATAAATTCGAAACTCTCTTTGGCGACTTGTGGATTGGTAAGCATCCTACGTCTTTGCAAGGTACTTATCAGGTGCTGTTCTTGGATTTCTCCCAAATCACAGGAAAGATAGATATCTTGGAGGAGCGTTTCAATGCTTATCTCTGCATCAAGTTGGATAGTTTTGTAGAGCAGTATGCTGCATATTACGGTTCGGAGAAAGTTGCGGAAATCAAGTCTAAGACGGAATATGCAGATAAATTGCAAATCATCTTTGATGTAGCCAAGGCAAAGCAATTCCAGCTTTACCTCATCATCGACGAGTACGACAACTTTACCAATGTCGTACTGAATGAGCATGGTGAGAAAGTGTATCATGCCATTACCCATGCCGATGGTTTCTATCGTGATGTCTTCAAGAAATTCAAGGGTAACTTCGAGCGCATCTTTATGATGGGCGTGAGTCCTGTCACCTTGGACGATGTGACCAGTGGCTACAATGTAGGGTGGAATATCTCCGTCAAGCCAGAGTTTGACGAGATGCTGGGCTTCTCCACCAAGGATGTGGTGGATATGTTTACCTATTACAAGGAGCATGGAAGCATCCCAGCCGATGGCGACATCGAGGCGATTGTCAACGACATGAAACCTTGGTACGACAATTATTGTTTTGCGGAGGAGGCTTTGGATAAGAATGTGAGAATGTTCAATTGCGACATGGTGCTCTACTATCTTCGCAATTATATGGACTATGGTCGTCCTCCTCGACAGATGATAGACCCTAATACCAAGACCGACTATGGCAAGATGAAGAAACTTCTGCAATTCGACAAGTTGGATGGCGAGCGCAAGGGCATCATTCATAAGATAGCTGAAGAGGGGCAAATCGTGGCTCAGTTGGAGGAACAGTTCTCTGCCTATCAGATACCAAAGGCTGAGATTTTCCCAAGCCTCTTGTTCTATTATGGTATGTTGACCATCAAGGGCACTCGTGGCTCCAAGTTGATTCTGGGCATCCCTAACAATAATGTTCGCAAGCAATATTATGGCTATTTGGAGGAAGAGTATCAGGCAAAGTCGTATGTTGATACCAACAAGTTGACCGATTACTATTACGACATGGCTTATGACGGCAAGTGGGAGGAAGGCTTGCGGTTTATGGCTGATGCCTATGCCAAGGTCTCCTCAGTTCGTGATGGAATCGAAGCGGAGCGTAACTTGCAGGGTTTCTTCATGGCGTATTTGAATCTCAACGACTATTATATCACGGCTCCGGAACTGGAGTTGAGTCATGGCTATTGCGATTTCTTCCTGTTGCCAGACCATACCCATTATGCCAGTCAGCATAGCTATATTCTGGAGCTCAAGGTCCTTTCCAAGAAAGAGTTTGATGAAGAGTCAAAGGATGCCTTCCATGAGGATGGCACGCCAAAGACCAAGGCTGAGAAGCAATGGGATGAGGCTGTGGAGCAAATCAAGCGCTATGCCGAGGCTCCAAGGGTTGAGGCTCTTCGCCAAGGCACCACGCTCCATAAGATTATCATGCAGTTCAAGGGCTGGGAGTTGGCAAGGATGGAAGAAGTGTGAGATGGGATTAAAAATGTGATGTAGATTCAAAAAATGGATGAGAAATTTTGAGATTCCAACTCTTTTTATTAACTTTGTCGCCAGTTAAACTAAATGGATGGAGTAATGACAACAGTAACAAGAGAACATCTTAATGATGAAGTACTAAAGTCAATACAGCAAAAAGCCGTATCGATTATGCCGAAAGATGCAAGGGTCATTCTTTTTGGATCACGAGCAAGAAAGGATGCCAAAGCAGATTCCGACTGGGATATTCTTGTGCTTTTGAACAAGGATAAGATAGAAGAGCAAGATCATGATGATTATACTTATCCATTTTGGGAATTAGGGTGGAAAATCCATCAGATGATTCATCCTATCGTATATTCGCTGAAAGATTGGAATAGTAAGAAAGGCAGTCCTTTCTTTGATAATGTAGAGAGGGAAGGGGTGCAACTATGTTAGAAAGTCAACAACGCAAAGACCTTGTAAGGTATAGAATAGAAAAGGCATACCAAAGTTTTGAAGAAGCAAAAGGTGTGGCAAAATTAAAATATTGGAATTTAACGGGTAATAGGTTGTATTATACTGCATTTCACATGGCTTCGGCGTTATTGCTCGATAAAGGTTTTTCTGCAAAAACTCATGCTGGTGTAATCCATTTAATTGGTGAGAAGTTTATAGCCACAGGGTTGCTTGATAGAGCTTATGGGAAATTATTCTCTCGATTATATGAACTTCGGCAATCGGGTGATTACGATGATACATATGATGCGACTGAAGATGAAGTTGTTCCGTATTTTAAGAAAGTGGAGACATTTATCAAGAATATGGAATCATTGATTATTCATAAGTAAGATTTAATAGAAGTAATGGTAAAAACAATAACTTGGTGCAAATCTGCTTAGCATTTTTGTACCAAGTTATTGTTTTTACCATTACTAAAGGATATTCTACTTTTATGTTGTTCCCCCCTCACACAACATTTTTTCGTAACTTTTTTGGCTAAAAGTTTTTGGTTCTGTCTCCAGTAATGAGCAGACGGAGCAGAGGACCTAGATGTTTGTGTAGGAACAGAAAAACCTAATCCTTTTCTTTTGGCTAACTTGAAGGAGTATCTTGAAAGTCTCTTCCATTGTTCAGTGGATGTATTTTTTTTCTTTTATAATAAGGTGTAAAGGTTTCCAAAGTCTTTTCTTACCTTCTTTTAGGGGAAGTTCTTGCTTTTTTATGTTAATTATTGTATCTTCATGGTGACGAATTGAATGTTTTTCTGTATCTTTGTAAACAAATAAAAAGGCAAAAACAACAACAATATGTCTAAAGACCAATTTTCGATACGACTACATGAGGCAAGGTTGATGATGGGGCTAAGTATGGATAAGCTGGTTGAGCTAACAGGTGGCGCCATCACTAAGCAGAGCATATCTCGATATGAGAAAGGCATTATGCACCCCAAACGGGATGCAATGATGGCATTGACTAGTGCACTGGGTATCAGTGAGGCATATTTCAAGGGAACAAACCTGAGAATAGATTTGCCTGTGCTGCGAACAACTTCCAATGGCAAGTTGTCAGATGAAGAGCTGCAAACGATAGAAGCGCAGCTTTCATTTTGGACAGAGCGATATCTTGTAAAGGAACAAAAGGCTGGTATGACTTCTCGCTTTGTGAATCCAATCAAAGGAGTGGAAGTCTCAACCATGGAAGATGCTATCCAAGCTGCTAATCTTCTTCGGGAGGAATGGCATTGTGGGGATGGACCGATAGCTAGTATAGTCAGATTGCTGGAGAGAAAAGGAATCAAGATAATGTCTGGTAAACTGCCTGACAATGTTTTGGGACTGAGTACTTGGGCTGACAAGAAGTATCCTTTGATAGTACTCGACTTTCAACAAGCCAAGACCTCGGTAGAACGTTTGCGGTTCACTGCTTGCCATGAGTTGGCGCATCTGCTACTTTCATTTCCTGAGGATTCTGAATTTAGCATAGAGAAGCGGTGTAATAAGTTTGCAAGCTATTTTCTTTTTCCTAAAGAAACTTTTATTTCTGAAATGGGAGGTGACAAGCGAGATTTCTTGACGTTAGAGGAAATGATAGACCTTAAGGAGCTTTATGGCGTGTCCGTCGCCGCCCAAGTGCATGAAGCCTGGGACTTGCAGATGATAAGTCGTGAACACTACGACTGGTGGTACGACGAGCGTATCAATAAGAATCGCAAGGAGATAGGTTGGGGAGAATATAAGTTCCCAGAGACAATTGGCAGAGAAAAGAGAATAGAATCGAGAATCAATAACATTAAACATTAACAATATGAAACAATTAAACGAACTAACAGGCTTGTATTCTTTGAGCAAGACTCTAAGATTCGAGTTGAAACCTATTGGGAAGACACTTGAACATATTGAGTCTAAAGGGCTTATCGTGCAAGATGAGAAAAGAGCGGAGGAGTACAAGAAGGTGAAGGACATCATTGACCGTTACCATAAGGCATTTATCACGATGTGCCTTCGTGATTTTAATTTCGATCAGAATAGCCTTGAAACTTATGTAGCTTTGGCTGAGGACTCAAATAGAGACGAGAAGGATTTCGATGAAATCAAAAAAGCACTCCGTAAGCAGATTGTTGAGGCTTTCAAGAAGGGAGGTTTGTCAGATTTGCTTAATGAGAAGACACTTATCCAAAAGATTCTTCCTGGATTTGTGAGGAATGATGAGGAGAAGAAAAAGGTTGAGAACTTTAGTAAGTTTACTACCTATTTTAAGGGTTTCAAAAAGAACCGAGAGAATATGTATTCTGACGAGGCTAAATCTACGGCAATTGCTTATAGACTTATCCATGAAAATCTTCCGATGTTCATCGATAATATGAAGTCGTTTGCTAGAATTGCAAGTAGCGAAGTGTGTCAGCATTTTACAGAAATCGAGTCTTCGTTCTCTGAGAAATTTGAGACCAAACAGTTGGCAGACATATTTGTGCTTGAGAATGTGAACAATACTATTACACAAAAGCAAATAGATGACTATAACTCAATTTGTGGTGAGGTTAATAAATATATTAATTTGTACAATCAACAGCATAAAGATTGCCGTATTCCTTTGTTGAAAACACTATATAAGATGATATTGAGCGATAGGGAGAACCTTTCGTGGTTGCACGATGAGTTTGACAATGATGAGAAGATGGTTGATGCTATCAAGAGAACATGCGATTCTTTAAAAGATGTTTTGATGGGCAATGGTGATAGTAGCCTCCGCAGTCTACTTCTCCATATTGAAGACTACGACCTTGAGCATATTTATATCGCTAATGATCTTGGACTAACCGACATCTCCCAGCAACTGTTTGGACAGTATGATGTATATACATCTGCAATCAAGCAAGAGCTGCGTAATTGTGTTTCTCCTACAGCTAAGGAGCGTCGTGATCCTGAGTCGTACGCAGAGCGTATAAACAAGTTGTTTAAATCCGCTAAGAGTTTCTCCATCTCATATCTCAATTCATTGGTAGATTCGGAGCATACTGTTCAGAGTTACTATAAGCAATTGGGAGCTTATGGTCGTGATGGTGAACAACGTGTAAACTTGTTTACACAGATAGAGATGGCTTATGTTGCGGCTAAAGATATTCTTTCTGGCAAACATGGAAATATAGGTCAATCTGATTCTGAGACTGCTATCATAAAGAATCTCCTTGATGCCTATAACTCTCTACAGCATTTCATCAAGCCATTGCTCGGTAGCGGAGATGAGGCTGATAAGGATAACGAGTTTGATGCCAAACTTCGTGAGGCTTGGGATGCTTTGGATATTGTGACTCCTCTATATAATAAGGTGCGCAACTGGCTCACACGTAAGCCATATAATACAGAGAAGTTTAAATTGAACTTTGACAATAATGGTGCATTGCTATCAGGCTGGGTAGATAGCAAAACAGAAAAGTCTGATAACGGGCCTCAATATGGAGGTTATATTTTCAGAAAGAAAAATGAAATAGATGAGTATGATTATTATCTGGGTATTTCTTCTGATAAAAAACTGTTTAGACCTGATGCCAAACTACATAGTGGAAAAGAAATGTATGAGAGACTCGATTATTATCAATTGAAGTCTCAGACTATTTATGGTAGTAGTTATATGGGAAACTATGGTCAAGATGCAAGAAATCTTCTCGCAGCTTTTCAAAATAGTGCTAACTTACAAGGGTTTGATGAATCGATAGCACCAACTACCGAAGAAAAGGTACCAACTTATCTTAAGCGCATAAAAAAAAGTCACGTTGAAGCATACCAAGCCATGCTCAATGATGAGAAGGTTGTTGAGGCATATGGAAATATGAAACATCACATTCTTGGGACTTTAGCCTCATTGTCTCGTGTTCCTGCAGCAATTGATTTGTCTACTCATGATGAGTTAGACATCGATGAGTTATTTGATAGAATTGATAATTTGCCTTCAAAATCATTTGGCTATTATCCTATTTCTTCTAACTCAATAAAAGAAGCAAACAGTAGAGAGGAAAATCCTTTGTTTTTATTCAAGATCAGCAACAAAGACCTTTCTTATTCTACTACATATTCTAATGGGTTGCGAAAAAATAGGGGTAAAGAAAACCTTCATACAATGTATTTCAAAGCTCTTTTAGGTATGATTCAAGGAGTTTATGATATAGGATCCGGTGAAGTCTTCTTCCGTCGACAAACAGATCACTTATCTGAAAGAACTGCGAGACACAAGCCTAATGAAGCTATACGCAATAAGAATAAGCTCAATAAAAAGAAAACCAGTACATTCAAATATGAATTGGTTAAGAACAAACGTTTTGCAGAGGATAAAATTCTGTTTCATTTGTCTATAGTTGCTAATTATTCAATGCCGGAGAAATGTGATGTGAACTCACAAGTTCTTGACATCATCCGTAATGGTGGTATCAAACATATCATCGGCATAGACCGTGGTGAACGTCATTTGCTTTATCTCTCACTCATAGACTTGAATGGAAATATTGTCAAGCAGATGACGTTGAATAATATTGTGAATGAGTACAAAGGTAACACTTATGCCACTAATTATAGAGACTTGTTGGCGGAACGTGAAGGAAACCGTGCTGAGGCTCGTAAGAATTGGATGAAAATTGAGAAAATCAAAGACATCAAACAAGGTTACCTAAGTCAGGTAGTTCATATCATCAGCAAAATGATGGTGGAGTATGATGCCATCGTTGTGCTTGAGGACTTGAATAAGGGCTTTATGCGAGGCAGACAGAAAATCGAGCGCAATGTGTATAAACAGTTCGAGAAAGCTCTGATTGACAAATTGAGTTATTATGTTGACAAACAGAAAGGTATTAATGAAGCCGGTGGATTGCTCCATGCTTTGCAGTTGACAAACATTTCTAAAAATTCTAAAAAACTTAGTATACAGAACGGCTGTCTCTTCTATGTTCGTGCTTGGAATACGAGCAAGATAGATCCTGTGACAGGATTTGTCAATCTATTTAAACTCAGAGATATTACTAATTCGGAAAGACGTAAAGATTTCTTCGAAAAATTTGATTCTATTAGATTTGTGTCAAAAGAAGATGGTTTTGAATTTACATTCAATTATGATAATTTTGAGACCCAATCGGAAGATTTCAAGAAAAGTTGGAGTGTCTTCACTCATGGTAAACGCATTGTGATGAATGAGAAGAACGGACACAAGCAAATGATAGATGTCTATCCGACAGAAATGCTAATTGAAGCTTTTGAAAAGATAGGCGTAAATTTACTGCCGAATATGGAAATGATGCCTATTATAAATACAATAGAGGCAAATAACACTAATGCAAGCTTCTTCAGCTCATTGTTCTATGCCTTTAAGATAACATTGCAGATGCGGAATAGCAATGCAGAAACAGGAGAAGATTTCATGCTTTCACCTGTTATAGTTAATGGCCACTATTTTTATAGTGTAAATGAAGAAGACAAAGGGTGTGATCCTTATGGCAACTGGATATCGAATTGGCCAGTAGATGCTGATGCCAATGGCGCTTATAATATTGCAAGAAAAGGTCTTTGGGCTATTCGCCAGATACAAAGGACACCTGCTGGTGAGCGTCTAAACTTAGCCATCAAAAACAATGAGTGGCTTAAATTTGCACAGCAAAAGCCATACGAGAATGAGTGATTACATACCACTTTCAACATTGAATGACTTTATCTTCTGTCCGTACTCCATATACTTGCATAGCGTGTATATGGAGTCGGATGAAGATTTGTATAAAGCCACTCCGCAAACTAAGGGCACTATTGCTCATCAGGGTGTGGATGAAAAGAAAGGTAGTACTCGAAAGAGTGATATTATGTCGCTCCCCGTCTATTGTGACGAACTGGGTATATCTGGCAAGATAGATGTTTATAAGCAAGACAAGCATCTTCTTATAGAGCGAAAGAACAACTTGAAATGTATCTTTCGTGGTCAGATTTACCAGCTTTGGGGTCAATACTTCTGTATGAAAGAAATGGGATATGAAGTTGACAATCTTGCATTCTATGAAATCTCCACAAACAAAATGATAGATGTGGAGCTGCCTGGAGAATTAGGCAAACAAGAACTTGTAGGATTTATCGAGCAATTCAAAAGTTTCGATCCCGCTTCTACTATGTTTAAAGTCAATCCAAACAAATGCATCCATTGCATCTATTGCAATCTTTGCGATAAAACAGAGACCGATAATGTTTACACATAAGGATATTGATATGCGAACCATATTTGTGGTGAATTGCATCGAACATGACCGAAGTCTGAGAGTGAATAATGGCGAATTGATGTTAGAGGAACTTGGCGGAGACAAGAAGAAAACTCTCACCAAGTTTCCCTTCCAAAAGCTATTGGCTCTTTTTGTCATTGGGCATATCACGGTTACAACTCCACTAATTGAAAAATGCAAAAGATATGGAGTTGCTCTGGTTGTTATGAAACCAAATCTTCGTCCAGTCTTCTTTTGGGCAAATTCTGCAGAGGCTAATTATCTATTAAGAAAGCGTCAGTTTGGTTTTAAGGCTGATGATTTAACTGTGGCTAAAGCTATAGTATATAATAAGGTGTTGAACCAAAAAACTGCATTGCAAAAAACTCGTAAGAAGGATGAAGTAACGATAGATGCTATAGGGCAATGTGAGGCAGTGCTTAACACTATACAAGACATAACCGACTATAATCAATTAATGGGGTTGGAAGGAACGATTGCCAAGTCATTTTTCTCTGCTTATTTCCAAAATCAAAATTGGAAAGGGCGACATCCAAGAATGAAGAACGATGTTATGAATGTCACCCTTGACATAGGTTATACCATTTTGTTCAACTTTATGGAAAGTTTCATACGTATGTTTGGTTTTGACCTATATGTAGGAGTATATCATCGATTGTGGTTTAAAAGAAAATCGTTGGTCTGTGATTTGATAGAACCATTCCGCTGCATCATTGATCATGCAACATTGTTGGCGTTTAATAGAAAGCAATTTTCAGAAAAAGACTTTACGCAAATCAAGCAAGAGTATCATTTGAAGTATGAAAAGTGTGCTGGTTATTACAAAGTCTTCTATGATGCGTTAATTGCTCATAAATCAGATTTCTTTAAGTTTGTTCAGCAATACTATCGTTGTTTCATGGGATGTAAATCAGCCAAAGAGTATCCTATATTTGAATTCTAAGATTTATGATAATAGTAAGTTATGATATATCAGATGACAAATTGCGCACTAATTTTTCAAAGATGCTTAAAAAGCATGGCGCTATCCGTTTACAATTCTCAGTGTATGAGGTCGTAAATACAAAGAGGGTTATGGATAATCTTGTTGCAAAGATAGAGGCATATTCCAAGCACTTTACTTTTGATGATAGTGTTATAATCTTCGATGTGAATTCCGACAAGTTAACCAAATATGGTAATGCGATTCATAGAGATCAACCTATCGTCTATTTTTAGCATGCAAACCTCTGTCTTTATAATAGAGTAGCAATCCTAGTTAACTTATTGTATATTAGTTGATTTTAATAGTTTTGCTATTGATGCTTTTCCATAAGGGGGGAAATTTTCCTTAAACCTAAAATCCGCAGAATAAAAAAAATGAGCAGCCTACCGAAATTTTGGTTAC
>ERZ808270.1425-NODE-1425-length-10190-cov-3.152343_pt1 | contig 10190 bp, 6 predicted proteins | sample MGYA00521082_ERZ808270 | MGnify/ENA primary metagenome ERZ808270 (study PRJEB31516, sample SAMN03275594) | gut metagenome | biome: mammalia-associated habitat; material: feces | host: Papio cynocephalus | place: Kenya | collected 2012-07-27 ...
GCCGAAGCAGAAGTTGTTGAGGTTATCTTTGTTGTAGTGGCAGTTGTGGTTGTTGTGGTTGTCTTTGCAGTAGTTGTAGTTGCCTTTGTGGTGGTCGTTGTAGTTGTCGTGGTAAAGGCGACCGCGTTCCACTTCTGGCAGGCGTTTCCGTTCACTGTCCATTGCTGCACATTGGCACCGCTGGACTTTTCTGCGTTTGCCACTTCTACGGCAGCCTGATCTTTTGAAGTGCGTGTCAGGATCGTATATGTTCCGTCGGGGTTCTTGACAAACTTGAACAGGTGCGAACTGGATTTATTATTGGTGCGGATCTCGATATTGGATCCGTCTGCTTCTCCGACAGAATTCAGATAGTAGGTCTTACCGTCCGCCAGAGCGGAGAGAATGTAGTAGTATCCGCCGCCGAATTCTTTCAGTGTCCACGAGTTGTGGGCTGCAGGCTGGTCTGCACCCCACTGCTGCACATTGCTGCCGTCCTCAGCTTTTCCGTTTGCCACTTCCATATACAGATTGCTGTTGGCGTTGCGGAACTGGTATGTCTTTGTGGTATCCATGACACAGCCGGTGTCCTCTACCTGTGTCAGTTTCCACTGCTGGGAGGTGTCGGAGAGGTTGACTGCCCATTCCACCACATTGGCTCCGGCACTTTTGGAAGCTCCCTGTACGGCAACACAACTCTGGTCATCGCTGGTCTTGGTGAGCAGGTAATAGACACCGTCTGCGGCTTCGTAGAATTTGAACCGCTGCGCATCCGCATCGGTGGCAGACCAGATGCCGAGATTGGTGCCGTTTGCCGCGGCATTTCCGGCAACGTCCAGCAGGTAAGTCACCTTGTCACCGATCTGCGGATACAGCGTATAGTAGCCGTCACCGTCCGACAGTACCCGCCATGTGTTGTGGGCTGCTGGTTCATTTGCGCCCCACTGCTGGACGTTGGTACCGTCTGCAGCCTTTCCGCCGTCCACTTCCAGATACAATCCGCTGTTGACGTTCTGTATCATGTAGACTGCACCCTCCTGCAAGACTGCCGGTGTGTAGTCGGTCACCGGATTGCCATAGGCGGAATCAAAGCTGTCTGTCAGAAACGGTGCTGTGTAAACAGTTGCCGCAAAGGTTTGCATGCTGCTGTCTGTGATGTATTTCAGTTCGCCGGAAGATGATGCGGCACCGGCGTATTTGGTGCAGAAATCCTTGGTATCTGTACCCCTGGTGTTGTAGGCATCTAACAGCGTGTAGCCGTAGTTGTCCTTGGGGTTCCATGTGCTGGTGACTTTTGCGGTGTAATTCAGCTTGGTCGGGGTTTCCGAACTGTTTTTCGCCGTGTAGGAACCGCTGTCCCGATACGGCGAAGTGTCCGGCTGTACAATGATTTCCCGTCCGGAAACCGCCTGGAAGCGGCAGTTTTCGCTGACCATATTGGAGCCCTCACCGCTGATGATCTGGTTGCAGCTGTTCGGCAAAAAGCTGTCATCGCCGGAATAGTAGTTGTTGTAGATGTGACCGCTGCCGTTTCCGATCTGCGGGCAGCGGCGGACACATTCGTCCCACCAGTTGTACATCAGTGTGGTGCGGCAGCGGGAAGTTTCACTGTTCTGTGTGCCGTATGCCACCGTCCAGAAACGGTTCTTGAATGTGTTATAGGAAATCGTGATATAGTCCGGACTTCTGCCGTTGTCTTTCGCGTCCAGATAGCTTTCATAGGGGGTATTCAGCCAGATGAATTTTCCCACTTCGTCCTGTCCGTTTCCCGTATGATCTGAGGGCAGGTAGGAGATAAATGTGCAGTGATCCACCCAAATCTGACGCGAGGACCAGATGTTGATCAAGATCCGGTTCTTCACATTCTTTGCAATCATGTTCAGATTCCGGAAAATGATGTTGTCGCTGGGATTATCGTCCACCGCACCGTAGGTGTCATTGGTGCGGAACTGGGAATCGTAAATGGTCTTGTTCCCGTAAGAGCCTACAATGGTTTTGTTGTCCCGGATACGAGTATGGGATTTGTTCTGCATATCGATATCCGCTGTAATGACAATGGTTTTGGGTTCAGTGGTGTTCAGCTGCTTTTCCAGATCATTTGCAGTAGAAACGAAAACGGTTTCGCCCAGCAGACCGCCAATGGTTCCCGCTTTTTCCTTGCCGTTTGCCAGTGCATTTGCGGCGTACCCCTCCAGTCCGCTGCAATTCAGCTTCCACTTCTGGGCACCATCACCGGTGTATGCGGTCAGTCCGATCGTATTGTTTCCCTGATAATAGGTCAGTGCCGCACCGGTAGAAACGCTGGTGATCTTGTAATACAAGTCGTATCCCTCGAAGTCTTTCTGTACGCTTTCGATGTTCCAGTTCTGGCTGTTGTCAGCAGCCTTTGCCATCAGTGTACACGCTGTGCCGTTGGCGGTCAGATACTTGCCGTCAGCCAGACTGACAATCTGGTACACGCCGGCAGAAACATAGTCAATACGCCAGTCCTCTGAATCGGCTCCGGCGGCTTTCTGCGTGTTGGCAGCGCTGCCGGCATTGTTCAGATTCCGGTTTGTGGTGTACGCCCCGAAATGCACCGCCTGTGCCGGATAAGCCGTCGCGTCCGCAGCCGCCACAGACGCTGCCGGCAGAATCGCAAGCAGACTGCTCAAAATTGCCAGTACGGTCAATATGGCGGGCAGCAGGTGTTTGTTCTTTCTCTGTTGTTTCATTCCCAATTCCTCCTGTTTGTATATTGTGGATTGTAACTATATTTTATTATAATTCAGGAGAAATTTCAATCAGATATGATGCCATTTTATAAGAAATTGTGCCATTATTTCTACATAGCAAGAATAATATCTTATGATTTTTGTTGACAACTGCCGCTTTTTTCGCTATAATAAAAGCAATATCACACAAACCTTGTGCAGTATTGCCATAGAAAAAGGCGGTGAAATCATGCAGGCGTTCCCGAAAAGATGCGGCATTCTGGCAGTGTTCCTGTCAGACCTGCAATCGGAGTACAACCACACATTATTAGAGGGCATCACCAAGCAGGCGAATGCTCTCCACTATGACATTGTCACATTTTCTTTTTTCTCCAATACCGACCGTGATACGCCGTTTCAGACAGGGGAAGAGAACATTCTCTCACTGTTTCACAAGGGCTATGCCGACGGCATTCTCACCCAAAAGGGCATGTTTCAAAAGCCGGAAGTGCGGCAGCGAATTGACCAGATCTGTCTGGAATCCGGCTTGCCGTTTCTGGACATCGGAGAGGAAAACTGTGACTCGGTGTATCCGCTTTGGAATGACCGGAAGATTTTCTGCGATCTGGTGAACCATTTGATCGAAGTGCATCACAAGCATAAAATTTACTGCCTGACTGGTCCGCCGGAACAACACCAGTCCCGTAACCGTGTCCTGGGATTTTGGGATGCAATGCAGCAGCACGGACTTCCGGTGTCGGAACAGATGATTTTTTACGGAGATTTCTGGGTGCACTCCGGCGAACAGTTGGGGAATGCCATTGCAGACGGCGGCGTTGCAATGCCGGAAGCGGTGGCATGCGCCAATGCATCAATGGCTGAGGCTCTGATCCGCACGCTGCAAAAACACGGCATCGCCGTTCCGGAAGAGGTTGCGGTTGTGGGCTATGACCCGTTTATGACCAACGTGCTCAATGTCCCCTCGATTACCTGCATGACAAATATGAACTATAATCTGGGTGTCAACAGCGTCTGCCAGCTGCACTACAAAATCACCGGTGAAATCTGTACTCCCATTTCATGCCGACCGGAAGTGCTGGAGCCTGCGGAAAGCTGCGGCTGTACCATGTCCGGAAACGGTGTGTTTGCCGGATACAAGCGAGATCTGGCAGAGCAGCTGGAGTTTGCTTATCTGCTCCAATACAGCGGCATGATTCAAAAAATTTCCGCACCGGACAACTTAATGGAATTCGCAAAAGAACTGCACCACGTGTTATATCTGATTCGCCGCATCAAGGTGTTCTATCTCTGTGTCGGCGAGGACTGGGACGGCATCATCAGCACTAATGGCAGCACATACCGTACAGCAGGGTATCCGGATACATTTTTCCTGTTCCGGCAGGTGTACGGCAGCTCCGATTACGAGATCGTCCACCTGCGGGAACTGGTGGAAATTTTGCAGAATCCGGAAACGCCCTCTGCCTATCATCTGGTTCCGCTGCACTATGAGGACCGCTGCTTTGGATTTCTGGCAGTAGAGTTTGAGGGAGAACAATACAGCTTGGACAGGCAGTTCCTGACATGGACGGAATATGTCAGCTCGGCTCTGGAAACCATGCGTATCCGAAACTATCTGAAACAGTTCAGCGGACGGATTCACCTTACTGCCATTCGCGACCCACTTACGGGAATTTATAACCGCCGCGGCTTCGAGGAGTTGTCCTCTGAAATTTATGAACAGTCTATTCTGCACGGGGAGAAGTTCCTGCTGGTGGCAGTGGACATTTACAATCTGCACGAGATCAACCAGAAACAGGGCAGCAGCGTGGGAGATAAAATTCTGATGACTGTGGCAGATGCCCTTAGCAGCAGCTGCTTGGGGAACGAAATTTGCTGCCGCTGCAACGGCGACCACTTTTACCTGATCGGTTCCTATTCTTACCGGTTTGATGCAGGCAGAACGCATATCGATGCCATTCAGCAGTACTGCAATCAGCATCTGGAAGAAAGGGAATCCGGTGTGCATGTCAAGCTGCTGATGAGTTGCTTCTGCGAAAAGGTCAATCAGACGGTATCCCTTGCAGAACTGATTGCCTATGTAGACCATGTCATTTCCCAGAAACAGCTGGAGGAAGAAAAGCAGCTTGCCTATTGGAAAAACATGAACACGCTCCGGCAAAAGATTTACAGCCGCCCGCAGGAAAACTGGAACATTGCAGATATGGCACAGATGATGCTGTTGAGCCGTGCCTATTTTCAGCGGCTGTATAAGCAAAATTTCGGTGTCAGTGCCATGTCCGATGTGATCGCTGCCCGAATCGCCATGGCGAAAAAACTGCTGGCAAACGGGCAGAACACCCTTGCGGAGATCGCCGAACAGTGCGGCTATCACAGCGAGATCTACTTCATGCAGCAGTTCAAAAAAGAAACCGGCATGACACCTACGCAGTACCGCACAAAGGGAAATATGGAAGAATAAAGGAATACCCGCACCGAGTCGGTAGTGGACTTGGTGCGGTCTTTATTGTATAATGAAAACCCCCAGTTAAACTGGGGGTTCAAAATCTTAAAGCTATCATATATTTTAAGAATAGATTGTCAAAAAGCACATCACTTTCCTCACTTCTAAAAAAACGATAAAACAACCAGCCTGAGATTCCAATCATAGAACCTCAGGCTGGTCTTATTTTTCTATGCAGTGAGAAAAGTGATACGCTTTTCTGTATCTTCTCTCAAAAAAGACACGCAACACACCCTCCAAATAAGTGATACCTATAACATTATGCAGAATTTATCATCACAACTAAAATTTGTGCGAAAGCAGAAAAATAGAAAAGCTGCCCACCGGAGCAAACAGCCTTTCTGAGGAGATATATGGAGAGAAATGAAACAATCTAACGGTTATGCGGACTTTTTCAGTCCGATGGTTTCCAGCCATGTGACAATGCGGTTTTCCGAGTCCGCCACCACACTTCTGGAAAGTGTCAGCCCGTCTGTCCGAACGGTTGCATTCGGTTCCAGTTCTGCGATTTCTTCCACAGAACCGGAAAAACCGCTGCCGCCGTGGCTGTTGAACGGAATGATCGTCTTTCCGCTCAAGTCGTACTCCGAAAAGAAGCTATACATCAGCTGCGGCATATCATACCACCAGATGGGGTAACCCACAAAAATCGTGTCATACTGGTCTAAATTTGCAATGTGATCGGACAGTTCCGGCAAGACGCCGTTCTGCTGGTCGCTCAGTGCCTTGTCTGCAACGGTGTTGAAATCATCGCCGTAGCTTTCCGCCGGCTGAATGGCAAACAGATCACCGCCTGTGTTCTTCTGGATCACATTTGCCATGTACTCTACAGAACCGGAAACCTGTCCGTCCACGACCACACGGCTTGCACTGGTGCTGGCATCTACTCCATCCGGCAACGGATAGGAAAGGTAGGCAATCAGAATGCTGCTTGCCGTTTCCGGTTTCGTCAAATCCAGACCGGCTGCCCACTCCTGCACCGATTCTCTTGTGGAACGGCTCGTGAACCGCATACCGTCCAGCCAGTTTCCGGTGCCTGCCATTGCGGCAAGCTTTGTGCCGCTTTCGCCCAGCGGAGAACTCATGGAAGTGCAGAACGGAATCACATTCTTTCCGGCGAAATCGTTTTCCTTGACGAAGTCATCTACCACCCAGGCAGCCTCCTGCCACCAGATCGGATAGCCAATGAAAACATTGTCGTAGTCCGCAAAATTGTCTGGCGTTGTCTGCACCAGTTCTACGTGTCTGGTGTCCGGATGCTCATGTTCCTGTACCACACGGCTGCTGGAATCGGACCAGTTCAGATCGGCACTGGTGTACGCATTTACCGGCGTAATCACAAATACATCTGCGTCCATTTCTTCCGCAATATATTCTGCAATCCGCTCCGTCGTTCTGCTGGCGGAGTAATAGGCAACCAGCGTCTTTCCGGTTGTCTGCGGCATCTGATACTGCTGTTTCATCAGACTCAGATCCAGACCGTCCCACACGCCGTCACCATTCAGATCGTAGTCCTTTTCCGAGAGGTCGCCGGTGTCCTTTTGCAGCAGAAAACTTTGCAGCTGTGTTTCGTCCTGCGCCGTGTGAAAGTTTTTTGCCCACGCCATTTCGCCGGCAAACGCCGCACCGATCACCAATGCTGTGACACCGGCAAGGATTCGCTTTTTCATACCGTTCCCTCCGTTCTGCAGTGTTTTTCTGTTTTTATTATAACATGATGAGTTTTCTTTGAGAAGTTCCGTTTGGTTATGCAGTATATACGAAAAGGTTTATAGAGAATCACGAAAAGATACTTCCCATTTCCGTATACTTGTGCTATAATGGTAACAATCTTTATCAGAAAGGACAAATCACTATGGCAAAAAAAGTATTGATTTTATCGGGAAGTCCCAGAAAGGGCGGAAATTCCGACCTGCTCTGTGACGAGTTTCTGCGTGGTGCAGAAGAAAGCGGCAATCAGATGGAGAAGATCCGTGTGGCAGAAAAGAAGATCGGCTACTGCCGTGGATGTTACTACTGCCGGAAAAGCGGCGGTGTCTGTTCCATTCAGGACGACATGGCAGAAATCCTGCAAAAGATGATCGACGCCGATGTGATCGTGCTGGCAAGTCCGATCTACTTCTACTCCATTGATGCACAGCTGAAAGCACTGATCGACAGAACGGTGGCTCGCTGGCTGGAAGTTCATGACAAGGAATTCTACTACATCGCCACCATGGCAGACGAGGCAGTGTCCTCTGCGGACACCACTTTCGCTTGTTTCCGTGGCTATGCAGACTGCGTGGAGGGTGCCAGGGAAATGGGCACGATCTGCGGAAACGGCGTCTATGAAAAGGGCGAGATTCTGGGTACACCGGCAATGGAAAAGGCATACGCCATGGGAAAGGCGGTGCAGTAACATGAAAGTTCTGATGCTCAACGGCAGTCCCCGTGCCAACGGAAACACGGCAATTGCCCTGCACGAAATGGAACAGATTTTTCAGCAGAACGGCATTGAAACCGAGATGCTGCACGTCGGGAACAAGGACATTCGGGGATGCGTTGCCTGTCGCTCCTGCGAAAAAGCCGGAAAGTGCGTGTTCGACGATCTCGTCAACGAAACCGCACCAAAGCTGGAAGCCTGCGACGGTCTGGTGGTAGGCAGTCCGGTCTACTACGCCTCCGCCAATGCAACACTGGTGGCATTTCTCACCAGACTGTTCTACAGCACGCACTTCGACAAGACCATGAAGGTCGGGGCTGCGGTCGTTGCCGCAAGGCGTGGCGGACTGTCTGCAACCTTTGACGAATTGAACAAATTCTTCACCATCTGCGGAATGCCGGTGGCATCCAGCCAGTACTGGAACAGCATTCACGGCAGAGAGGCCGGCGAGGCTGCACAGGACGCAGAGGGGTTGCAGACCATGCGGACGCTTGCACGGAACATGACCTTCCTCATGAAAAGCATTGCCCTCGGAAAAGAGGCATACGGGATTCCGGAGAAAGAGCCGTTTCAGCGGACGAATTTTATTCGATGAGATGAGATCGCTATAACTTCATAAAACGAAAAGGGTGTCGGTTTGGCCGGCACCCTTTTTGGATTTTAGAGTGATACGGTATAAACCAGCAGGTTATATCTGCAAAACCAATTGGAACTTCACAGCGGGACAAATTTCTGCTATAATAAGCTTGTAAAGCAAATCAGGAACACGAAATACGTTCCGGAAAAGGAGTGGTTTTCATGAAAAAAATCGCAATGCTGTCTGTTGGTCTGGCACTTGCCATGAGCCTTTCCGCCTGCGGCAACACCGCCTCGGAGAGCAGCACAGCAAGCACCACCGCAGCACAGACTTCTGCCGAAACAGAAAGTTCTGCCGTTGCAAACGCTGATAGCACAGACGCTGCCGCAGAATCCTCTGCGGATACCACGGAGAGCAGCGGTACAAATGTACTGGTGGTCTACTACTCGGCAACCGGCAGCACGGAAAAGGCTGCCGAAGCCATTGCAGATGCCACCGGCGGCGACTTGTTTACCATAGAGCCGGTCGAGCCGTACACCTCTGCCGATCTGGACTGGACAAACAGCAAGAGCCGTGTTTCTGTGGAACACGACGATCCCGACCAGCGAGATGTGGAACTGGTTTCCACATCGGTGGACAACTGGGACAGCTATGACACGGTATTCATCGGCTATCCGATCTGGTGGGGCATTGCTGCATGGCCGGTGGACGGATTCGTAACGGCAAATGATTTCACCGGAAAGACCGTCATTCCGTTCTGCACTTCCGCAAGCTCCGGACTGGGCGACAGCGGCAATCTGCTGGAAGAAATGGCTGGCAGCGGAAATTGGCTGGAGGGCGAACGTTTCTCCTCCGGCGAATCCGCAGATACTATCGCACAATGGGCAAAGGACATCATCAACAACTGATTGAAACAATTAAGGAGGATTTACAAATGGAGTATGTACAGCTGGACAACGGACTGAAAATGCCGATGCTGGGCTACGGCGTTTATCAGGTCACCAAGGACGAATGCGAACGGTGCGTACTGGACGCACTGGAAACCGGTTATCGTCTGATCGATACCGCACAGAGCTATTTCAACGAGGAAGAAGTCGGCAATGCCATTGCAAAGTCCGGCGTTCCCAGAGAAGATATTTTCCTGACCACAAAGGTCTGGGTGGAACACTACGGCTATGAGGAAACCAAGAAGTCGGTCTACGAGTCTATGAAAAAGCTCCAGACCGAGTATCTGGATCTGGTGCTGCTGCACCAGCCGTTCTCGGATTACTACGGTGCATACCGTGCCCTGGAGGATCTCTACGAGGAAGGCGTTCTGAAAGCCATTGGCGTTTCCAACTTCTATCCGGATCGTCTGGTGGACATCGCAAACTTTGCAAGAATCGTCCCCATGGTCAACCAGGTGGAAACCCATGTGCTGAACCAGCAGACAAAAGCAAAGAAGTGGATGGACAAATACGAAGTGCAAATCGAGGCATGGGCACCGTTCGGCGAGGGCAGAGGAAATCTGTTCACCAACGAGGTGCTGACCAAGATCGGCGAAAAGTATCAGAAATCTGCTGCACAGGTCATGCTGCGCTGGAATTTGCAGCGTGGTGTTGTGGTTCTGCCCAAGACAACTCACAAGGAACGCATGGTGCAGAATCTGGACGTCTTTGACTTCCGGCTGACAGACGACGAAATGAAAACCATTGCAGCAATGGATACCGCAACCAGTTCTTTCTTCTCCCACTACGATCCGGTCATGGTAGAGTGGTTCGCCAAAATGGTAGAAGAACGCAAGACCAAGCACGACAGTGCTGCCGAAAAAAAGAACTGGTAAACGTTTTATCTGACAATTTCAACCCCACAATTTCTTCATAATATCTTTTGCAAAACAGCGTGCTGTCCGGTTCCTGAATCGAGCGGCACGCTGTTTTCTTGCAATATCTGCAAATTTATGAGATAGATTGTCAAGTCAAGTGCAACACAATCAGAGAAAAAATTTTTGAAGCACCT
>ERZ808270.1426-NODE-1426-length-10184-cov-14.561062_pt1 | contig 10184 bp, 12 predicted proteins | sample MGYA00521082_ERZ808270 | MGnify/ENA primary metagenome ERZ808270 (study PRJEB31516, sample SAMN03275594) | gut metagenome | biome: mammalia-associated habitat; material: feces | host: Papio cynocephalus | place: Kenya | collected 2012-07-27 ...
ACTTAACGGGTGATTTCAGCATCTGTTTTTCGGAACATCTAACTGGACACCCTATTTATTTTTTATGGAACAGTATTCTTGTTTTTCTTGTTTGTACCCAAACTATTTTTCATTATACACAATGATATGATGCTTGGTACTGTTTCTTTAAAGCAAGCTTTAGGAGAATATTGCAATTATATCTTAATAGTTATTGTGGGGTATATGGTTGCAGAATATCGAATGTTTGAGAGATTTCAGAAAATGCTGAGCGTAAAAGTAAATATTGTTGTGTCTATGTGTTTCTTGGTTATTGCGATGGCTTTGCGTTCATATAGTAAAACAATACATCTTGGCGTTGTTGGTATTTATACTGATATTCTGATAACTCCATTTGTGGTGTATTCTTTTTTTGTATACTTTCAGTTCGTGGGGGATAATATTCGGCATCTGTTTATATATATCGGCAAAACGAGTATGGTTGTATGGTTGGTGCATTGGATATTCAATGTTGGTGTGCCACAAATTCAAGCCGTTGCGTATTTTCCAAAACTAAGTTATTTGGTTATACTTTGGGTATTGATGATGTGTCTTGGATTCAACCATATTTTCTCGTATATCGTGAGGAAATCAAATTTACTTATCAAAATTAAGAAATAACGTAATGAAAATAATAGTAGCCCATGAGGGTAAGCAACATTCTTTTCGCACGGCTGAGGCTCTGTTGCAGAAAGGATATCTTTTCAAGTATATTACGACTATATACGACAAACCGTTTTCATTGACACGTTTGGTCAAATGGTTATTGCGAGGGGATGCAAAGAAGAAGTGTGCTTCGCATAGAACAAGTTCCATTCCCGACGATATGGTCTTGCAGTATTGTGAAGGGAAGGGACTTTTGAGATTGTTTCTTAGTAAGATTCCTGCTTTGTACAAGCATTTTCCACATTATTATGATTGGCTGCACGACAGTTTCGGACGTAAAGTCGCTGAATACGCCATCAAGAATAATGTGGATGCAGTTATCATGTATGACACCAATGCCAATGAATGTTGGCGAATACTGAAAGAGCATGCACCACAGATTAAGCGGATACAAGATGTGTCGATTGCCAATAGACTTTTTATGAAAGAAAATTTCATAAAGGATATGGAGCAAACGCACGATACAAGCATAAAAGAAGAACAGATATATCTTTGGAACGAGAATAATTGCAAAAGATTTTTAGAGGAAATAAAAGATTCTCAATATTTCTTGATTGCCTCGAATGTCGTTAAACGTTCCATGATGTTCAGCGGTGTGAAAGAGGAACAGATGTTTATGGCTCCGTATGGAGTGGATTGCAGAAAATTCAACTTCGTTCAGAAACAACCGCTGACGAAACCTTTGAAACTCGTTTATGTAGGACAGGTAACTTATCGCAAAGGAATTCATCATCTACTGAAAGTTATGGACAGAATTTCAGAGAATGATGTTGAACTCTATTTGGCTGGTGGATATTCGGAGGCGACGCCTTTCGTTAAAGAATATAAAGACAGAAAGAATATCCATTTCTTGGGATTTGTTACACGTGATGCCTTGGCTTCGTTGTATCAAAAGTCGGATGTTTTTGTTTTTCCAACTTTAGGCGAAGGATATGGTATGGTTATATTGGAAGCCTTGAGCTGTGGCGTTCCTTGTATCGTCTCCGATTTGGCAGGAGGTGATGATGCTATAATAGAGGGCTATAATGGTTTTAAATTTAAGGCTGGTGATGACGACGACTTGTATAATAAAATAATGTGGTTTATGAATCATCCTGATAAACTGCCGGAATTGAGCCAAAACAGTAGAACATCCGTTGAGAAGCAAACCTGGCAGAGTTATTATGACTGTGTGGTAAAGGCTGTGGAGACGATAATGAATGTAAAAAAATGAAAGATTTTTGGTTATATTGATTGAATATCTTATCTTTGCAAAAGATAAGCTTCGACTCGGCATAATATTCAAGCAAGCTTGATATCCTACTTTCATTTGCACGAAATTTAAATGTTTAAAAGAAGAAGATTATGGAACAAGAAAAGAAATACAACAAGGTTGGTGAATGGCTTCATTCTGATGCAGAGCCTATGATTGATTTGTCTGGTATGTCTGATACAGACAAAGCTTCTTTGCTTAAAATGGTTATGAGATGAAAGTTTATCTTGACACCAATATGCTTTATTTCTTATTGTTGAAAAACAATGAAGATATATCACCTGCTGTAAACTCAATATTGAGCGATTATCAAACGGTATTGTGTACAAGTTCTGTATGTGTGCATGAACTTATTCATTTGTGTCATATAGGTAAGGTTCCTATAGGAAAGAAAAAGTCTGTTTTAAAAAAAGCTCATGATGTTTTGATATGGCTTAATGATATGAATATTGGAATTGTTGCTGTTACGGATAAACATCTACAGGAATATGCAGATTTGCCATTCTATGATGATCACAAAGACCCCAATGACCGCTTGATTATTGGACAAGCAATATCAGACAAGGTTTTGTTGGTTAGTTCAGACCATAAATTTGAGCGGTATGTAAAATATGGCTTAAATTTCATATTCAATAAACGATAATCCCCCAATCAGTAAGTTATTTGACTTAAGGATTGGGAATGCAGATGAGCACCTTAATACTGACTTTTGCTTTAAACGGCTGTTCAGTTCAGAATTCAACAAAGAGCCGTTTATACGCTTTCTGAATGAAATGTTTCATTTGGAAAGCCACTGATTCATTGACAACAAAAGAAAAATTTCTATAATTCATTTTTATTAATTTGGTATTGCAGTATGAATTGACAAATATTCATACTAAGATGCTGTATACTCGTATTTTTTATGGAGAATATTATTCTCATTCCCTTCGCATTCTTAAAAACTTATTCGGGGGGGTAAACCTGAAAGAAAGTAATAATAAGCTGGATTTATATCTGAAGAATTGCTGCGTGTCGTGTGTTTCGGCAAAGAAGAATGCTGGCAAAGATACGGATGTGGCTTTAGTAACAAACTTGGATGTTCCTGAAAAATATGGGAAAATACTTAAGCAGGCTGGAGTGAAAACACTTAAATATGATTTCGATCACTTCAACTTTAATGGAACATACGACTGGGCTTTGGCATTCTACAAGCTTAATGCCTTGTATCATGCGGTGAAGGAGTTGGACTATGACAACTTTGCTTATCTTGACTCTGATGTGTATGTGCAGGGGGACTTTTCTGATATATGGAAGGAATGTTCAAAGAAGATTCTGATGTATGACATTTGTCACGGGCTGCAAGTGGAAGACTACAAGAGGTTCTTGAAAGAAACGACAGATTTCTTAGGTTGCGATTCTTTAGGACTGACGCATTATGGTGGCGAATTCTTCGCTGCAAGCAGAGAGAATGCACAGGCTTTTGTTGCAGAATGTATCTCCGTTTATGACGAGATAATGCAAAAGTCGTTTCAAACCAGCATGGGCGATGAATTCATCTCTTCTTTGGCAGCAGCGCGTATTGCAGACAAAGTGAGAAATGCCGGTGCTTACATTTATAGATTCTGGACTCGGAGATTTCATCTGATGTCTACCAATTATGAATATAATCCTGTAGCTGTTTTGCATGTACCTCAAGAGAAAGATTTTGGTATGTTGAAAATCTTTGACCGGTATGTGGTTCATGATAAGTTGCCAAACAAAAGAAAAGTTTGGCAGCTTCTGCATCTGAGCCATACAGACTGGAAGATTGCTCTATACCTAAAACTGCAAGCCTTAAAGGGGTAGCCGCAAAGCGGATTTATGGGCTTACAAGATTTACATGTAATGAAAAAAGTTTTATTTATTACCAATCTCCCAACTCCTTATAGAATAGACTTCTATCGGGAGTTGGGGAAACGGTGCGACTTGACTGTGGTGATAGAGGCAAGGCGTTCAAATGATTTGCATTTCAACTGGAATGATGACAATATCCAAACTTTCAAACTTGATTATCTTAATGAGGGTAATCTGAATGAGAAGAAGACAAACTGGTCTGTTCTGCCATATTTGTCTAAGCGGAAGTTTGATGTGATAGTTGTTTCTTGCTATCATACTTATACCGGAATGTTGAGTCTTGCTTGGCTGAAAGCTAAGCATATCCCGTATGTCTTTGAAACGGATGGCGGTATGATAGCCAATGCCGAGGCGTCTCTGAAAAAAAAGTATAAGACATTATTGATAAAAGGAGCAAAGGATTATTTCAGTCCGAGCAAAGGTAGCGATGACTATCTGTCTTATTACGGCGCAAAATATGACACCATTCACCGTTATCCTTTCTCATCCCTTTCTGATGCGGACATACTTCCTCGATTATTGTCTGTACAGGAAAAGAATGATATCCGTCAGCGTTTAGGCGTTAAAGAACCGAAGGTGATACTTGCTGTTGGTCAGTTTATCCACCGTAAAGGTTTCGATGTGTTGATGGAGGCGGCTAAGGATATGGATAGAAATATCGGCATTTATATTGTTGGCGGAAAGCCGACAGAGGAATATCTGTCGCTTCAAAAGAAATACGACCTGACACAGGTGCATTTTGAGGGATTCAAGACCAAAGATGAATTGGCAGAATATTTCAAATCTGCCGACTTGTTTGTTCATCCTACACGTGAGGATATTTGGGGACTGGTTATCAATGAGGCGATGGCATACGGGCTGCCTGTGGTGACCACCAACAAATGTGTGGCCGGTATGGAACTGGTTTCTGACCAGGATTGCCTGATAGATACGGATAGTCCAGAACAACTGAAGTCTATTATGGAAACTCTGATGGGGAATGATGAAAGACGGTTGCGAATTGCCAGTGATAACTTAAAGAAAATAGCAGGATATACTGTAGAGAAAATGGCAGAGGCACATATAAAAATTTTTGAAACTCTATGAAATCAATTTGTTTTTTAGCCCAGTTTCCACCTCCTATGCACGGATTGTCGAAAGCTGTGGAGACATTATATAATTCCCGGTTGAAAGAGAAGTATCATTTCTCGAAGATTGATATCACTAATAACAAGAGAATCTTGCACTCGTTGATGGCTTTAATAAGATGCAAGAGCGATGTGGTGTATTTCACTCTTTCGCAGACCCGTGGCGGAAATCTTCGCGACTTGATGTTCTTGAAACTGATTCAGTGGCGCAGGAAGAAATGTATCGTGCATATCCATGGTGGTTATTATCGTCAGTTGATTGACAATGACGTTTCTGCTTGGCAGCGAAAGATGAACTACCATGCCGTGAAACGATTGGCTGGTGGCATCGTGCTTGGTCATTCGCTGCATGGCATCTTTGAGGGGATTTTGCCTGATTATAAAATCTTCGTTTGTCCCAACTGTGTGGACGATGCCTTTATCGCTCCTTCTGTGGATGAGAAATTATCCAAGATGCAGGTTGAGGGAAGCAAGCTACATATCTTGTATTTGAGCAACTTTATAGAAGCGAAAGGTTATCGAGAAGTGCTGCAACTGGCTCGTATGGCACAAGAGAGAGGGGACGGAGATAAATTCGTGTTCCACTTTGCAGGTAAGTTCTTTGACCCTGCTGAAGAGGAGTTCTTCAAGAGTCATAGCAAAGGTTTGGGAAATGTGGTATTTCATGGAGTTGTTGGTGGACAGGACAAGGTGGACTTACTGAATCAAAGCCAAATTTTCTCTTTGTTGTCTCGTTATCCTAATGAGGGACAGCCAATCTCTATCTTGGAGGCAATGGGAAACGGTATGGCTATCATTACTACCGACCATGCTGGTATCCCTGAGATTGTATCGCATGAGAACGGTTTCACTTGCAGCAAGCAGAACATTGACGTGAATGAGATATACCCGTATCTGTTGGATTGTTATCAGCACAGGGATAAACTTGCAGCTGTTTGTCGGTTGAACTATCGGGAAGTCAAGGAGAAATATACGGAGAAGCAGTATATAGACAATATGGACAAGATTTTCTCGAAGATATGAATAAGCATCAAAAGGACTTGTTCCTTCTCTTGAAATCCGCATTGTGGAGTGATGAGTCAGATGCTCGGTCTGTTCATGATGTGGATTGGGATGAGATATATAAACTTGCCAAGGAGCAATGTTTAGTTGGAGTCATTGCTGATTCTTTCAGGTTTCTTGACGAGGAGGAATGCAGCAGAGGCGAGAAACTCAGATGGTTGGCTTATGTAGTGAGACTGGAACGAACGAATAGGGAGATGAATCTCTTGGTTGACAAGCTTTTCAAGAAGTTCCATAAAATGAAGCTTTCTCCTGTTCTTTTGAAAGGTCAAGCTTTTGCTGCCAATTATCCTTATCATCTTCACCGGCAATGTGGCGACATTGATATTTACTTCAAGAACCGGGCTGACTGCGAAAAGGCGGTGGCTTGGGCAGCGAAGGTGGATGCGGAGGCTGCGGAATCATCAGACAACAAGCGAGAGCGGAAGCACTTTGCTTTTTCGGCAGAAGGAAATGTGGTGGAGCTACATTATTATATGTGTCTGTTTGAGAATGGACGTTTGCAGCGAAGGTTGCAAGAAATTATAGATGAGGAGTTTTCGCAAAATTCGCCTTTTTTTGTTGATATTGATGACGAACAAATAGAGTCAATTCCTCCTACATTATCCGTTCTGCACCAGATTATTCACATAGCCCGACATCTCTTGGAGGCAGGAATCGGATTGCGACAAATTTGTGATTTGGCTTTGTATATTGATAAACACAATGAGAAGGTAGACAAAGAAAAGCTCTGTAGATATCTGGAAGAATTGCAACTTTCTGCCGTGGCAATGGCTTTGGGAGACATTTTAGTGAAATGTCTTGGAATGGAAAAACGAAAGTTGCCTTTTGCAGCTGATGAGCGATATTCTGATTTTATCCTGAACGAAATTTTTGAAGGTGGAAATTTCGGAAAGAAAAAGGTGGAGTATAGAAATGAAAACAATGGCTTGCAACGCAAACTACAGTCCATCATATATTTTTATAAGCGTTGCAAATTATATATGCCTTTGATGCCGTCTGAGTCGAAGAGCTATTTCTGGAAAAAAATCAGACTGAACATCAAACTTCTTGTTACACATCATTATTAGTTATGGACACAATACAAGTGAAACTTGCTGCCTTTGATGGAAAGGATTTCAACAAAGGGGCAGGATTTCTAAAGACTACTTTATGGTATTTCGTGAACGCTCTCATCGTCAGGGCATCTTGGAATCCGTTTATGGGTATTAAGATAGCTTTGCTCCGTATGTTCGGGGCAAAGATTGGCAAAGGCTTGGTTATTAAAAATAATGTCATCATCAAGTCGCCGTGGAACTTGGTCGTAGGCGATGATTGCTGGATTGGCGAAGATTGCTGGATAGACAATCTGGATAAGGTGGTGATAGACAATAATGTTTGTATCTCGCAAGGTGCTTTACTGCTTACAGGCAACCACAACTATACCATTTCTTCCATGCCATACCGGAATGCCTCCATTCATATTGAGGATGGAGCATGGATAGGAGCAAAAACTACCGTATGTCCGGGGGTGACAGCTCATCGCAATTCTATTCTTACTGTGGGAAGTGTGGCTACCAAGGATATGGAAGAGAATGGGATATACCAAGGGAATCCTGCGGTGAAGATTAGGGAAAGGAAAATAAGAGAGTAATTCTGAAAAAATGAAAGTTTCAATCATAACAAGTTGCTACAACCGCGCAAAGACGATTCGCGGTTGCATAGAGAGTGTGTTGGCACAGGATTATCCCGATATAGAGTATATTATCGTGGATGGGGCTTCGACAGACCGTTCGGTGGAGATTATCCGAGAGGCGATAGCTGGACATGAGGATAAGGTGAAGTTCGTGTCGGAGCCTGACCACGGCATGTATGAGGCAATAAACAAGGGGATTCGGATGGCAACGGGGGATGTTATCGGACTTTGTCATTCGGATGATTTCATGTTTGCCCGGGATACTGTGTCGCATGTGGTGAAGAAGATGGAGGAGACGGATTGTGATTTCCTCTATGCCGACGGTATCTTTGTGAATGCTGAGAATACGGAGAAGGTGGTGAGGAAATGGATCGGTGGCAAGTATGCCCGTTGGAAGGTGAGATGCGGTTGGCTGCCGTTGCATCCTACGTGTTATATCCGTCGTGAGGTGATGATGCGGTGTGGGCTCTATGATGAGAGTTACAAGATTGCTGCAGATACCAATCTCTTGGTGAACTATCTGTATAACTGCCATCTGAAGGTGGCGTATCTGCCTGAGTTCGTAACGAGGATGCGCATGGGAGGAATGAGTACGGATTCGGCTAAGCGCAAGAAGATGTGGGATGAGGATATTCGGGTTTATTCGGGGTATGGCTTCAAACCGGTCACGCTGACAAAGCTGATGAAAATGGCATGGAAGGTGCCGCAGTTTATTAAGGCGAAGTTTATGTAGTATTGACACACGGATTATTTCGTCTCCCACAGATTAATTATTCTCCCACGGATTCCACGGATTAACACAGATTTTGTTTTTGAACACGAATAACACGAATAACACGAATATTTTTAGTCTCCCACGAATGATATAGTCTCCCACGGATTCCACGGATTAACACGGATTTTGTTTTTGAACACGAGACTCGTCGAAGACCCACTGACCAAAGGGAGGTAATAACACGAATAACACGAATATTTTTAGTCTTCCACAGATTAATTATTCTCCCACGGATTCCACGGATTAACACGGATTTTATTTTTGAATACGGATAAGACTGATTAAACTGATTTCTTGCACATGGGATTCCACGGATTTTGTTGTTAGCTTCGCTACAACTAAGGGGGTGGAATGATTCGTGAGATTACTTCCCTTTGGTCAGTGGGTCTTCGACGAGTCTCGTGTTCAAATATATATATGTGTGTTGGAGATAGATAATCTGTGAGATCTGTGGGAGAAAATATCCACGGAATATAGACGGAGATAAGACTTCCACGGATTTGGCTTTCCCATCGGCCGTCGATTTTCAATTTACAGATGAACACAGATTTAAATACCGTATAAGTTCTGCGTAGGAATATCAATGCCAATACCTCCTGTACATACATGAAAAAAGTTTTTTCTACGAAAAAGTATCAAAGTATCATTCTTTTATTCTAAGTTAAAGCTAACTAATTGATAGCATGTGATATATATGAATTATACGGAATGATACTTCTTTGTTATTCAAGCATAAAGTATCATAGAAGTATCATAAAAAGTATCATGGAAACATCTGTATGTGAACAGCCATATACATATCTGAATAATCAGTTACAAAGTATTGCCCGTATTGCGGGAATCGATGCCCTAAGCCATGGGCATCGATGCCCAAGGCCGTGGGCAATGAATGCCCAAACTGCGGGCATAAAACTGGGCAATGTGTTTCTGCTGTCCGTATCCGTAGACTAATGATACTTCTATGATGCTTTATGATACTTTTTATGATACTTTTATGATACTTTTTACACGGTAATAATAAATTCTTTTTTATATATATTATTAATTATCAATAAGTTAACAGGTAAACCAAAAAAGAAGAATGATACTTTGATACTTTTTCCCGAAAAAAAATATATGTGAGATAAGAACAGATTTTTTGTTTAAACACGAATAAAACGAGATTTGATGTAGCCCCAAGGATTAAAGGGAAATAATGGTTTAGTTTTCAAGTTTCGGATTTATATCTTCCCCTCCCCCGCCTCCCCCTCCGGGGGCGGAGCAGTTACCAAATAACGAAATATTGTCAGCTATATAATAACTAAATATTAGTTACACTTGCCTTATAAGAGTAACTGCTTCTCCCCTGGAAGGGGAGACGGGAGAGGGGAAGAATATAAATCAGAAAGTTCAGTTTAGTTCAGAAAAACATAGACTATCAACAGTAGAATGATGAAGGAAATCAAACTTTTTGATTACCAGGATGACATGGTAGAACGAGTGCAGGATGCATTCAGACACCATGATGCCGTGATGGTTCAAATGCCAACGGGAACGGGAAAGACATATCTGCTTGCAGCTATCGTCGGGTTGTTCTCGGAAAAGGAAGTGTGGATCGTTGCACATCGCCGTGAACTCGTTTCGCAAATAAAAGACACGTTGGCGAGGTTCTTTCCTTCCACCCAAACAGCATCCGTAAAAGTAATGTCGATACAATGGCTGTCGAGACATTATCGGGAAATGAAAGAGCCCCCG
>ERZ808270.1429-NODE-1429-length-10169-cov-33.028673_pt1 | contig 10169 bp, 7 predicted proteins | sample MGYA00521082_ERZ808270 | MGnify/ENA primary metagenome ERZ808270 (study PRJEB31516, sample SAMN03275594) | gut metagenome | biome: mammalia-associated habitat; material: feces | host: Papio cynocephalus | place: Kenya | collected 2012-07-27 ...
GCGTATCCTCGTATTGCTCCAAGCGGATGTACTTGAAGCATTGGGAAATACCCTTACGGGAGACAGGCTTGCCGTCCTTCCAATCCTCGGAATAGATTACCTTTTCGATGCGAGGCTTGGTAACTGTATTAAAATAATCATTTACCTCAACAAGAATGTACTTACGAGTGCCGCCATCCTCGCGGTTGAGGTTTATGACAGCATGGCCGGTAGTACCAGAGCCTGCAAAATAATCTAATATAAATGCTTGCTTATTCAGATACGTACCAGAGTATATTGCCTGCATGACTGTATACAAAGACTTTGGAAAAGAAAACAATCCTGAATTTCCAAATATATTAGTCAATAAGTTTGTACCCCAAGTAGTAGCACTAAATTTCTTGTCAACCCACAAACTTGGCAAAAGTCCCCAATCAGCCTCGTCATTATACAATCTGATAATTGTATTTGAAGAAGTACATTCTAAAAGGCCATCATCTAAAGCTTTCTTGGCAGACTCAAAGCCCAAACTCCAACATCTTTCTTGTCCATCCTTTCCTATAGGATAAATTCTAATATATCCTTCTTTTGTAGGACATTTTGGATAATCCTTAACATTTAAAGCAGGTGGTGTTTCGAATCCCATAATTTTCTTAGTTTCTGGGGCAACCAATACTGCATAAAAACTATTTGGTCTTCCTTCACGATGATTATTTTCTCCAGTTCCAGCTCTACTAAAACTACGTGTTCTTTGGCGTTCCTCTATAGGTTCTCCTCTTAATAAATCCACTCCCTTTGGGACTGCAAACAAATTATATTCATGAGTTTTAGACACATTACTCCTTCCTGTTCCAGAGCCAGGATAATGATTTACTATTACTTGAAAGATATCATAATTGCAAAAGATACTCTCCATTATCTTATACAAATTATGAAGTTCCACATCATCTATAGCCACAGACCAATAACCATCTTTACAAATTAGACGTTTTGCTTCTCCAAATCTATCATTTATTAAAGTCATCCAAGAAGAATCCTTATACGAGTTTTTATACAATATAGGAGTCGCATCTGTATTATAAGGAGGATCGATATAAATTCCATCCAAATTGTTTTTGAATTTCTCCTGCAACAACTCCAAAGCCTGGAAGTTCTCACTATTTATCAGCAATCCATTACACTCCTCATCCACATTCTCCATACTCCCCACGAGTTTATGCTTGAACTCGGCACTAAAGAACTTGGTGTCAAGCACAAGGAACGGATTGTCTTCGAGGAACTTCTCGGTTAATGGCTCACTATACCCCTCCGTCATCATATCACCTTTGATTTCGTCGATGGCAAAGAGCTTCACCCACTCCTTGCGCTGTGCTTCATTGGCGATAATCTCTGGATAAAGGGTACGAGGAATACGGTCGAGCGTGATGCAATAATCACAACCGACCACAAACTTCTTCTTGAGCCAAAGTTTCTTTTGGAAGTCTTCGAGTTGAGCAAGGAAAGCGATGATCTTCTCGCCCACTTGCTTGATGGCTTTGACCTGTGCCAAATGCGACGTAATATGGTTGACATCCAAATCATCCAAGAACATCACTTCGTTCTTGATGTAGAAGTCCAACTCTCGGCGGAGGAATCCGCCGAGGTCCTTATGGATGAAATAATCGAAGTTGTTCTTTGCCGTATAGTCTTGCAGATGCTTCATCAACAAAGTACGGTCTTTGTTCTTATCGGTGGGCACTTTCTCCGTTACCAATTCAGAGAAGTCTGCATACTTTTCATCAGAAAGCAGAGAAACGATCTGAGCCTCAGCATCCTTTATCAATGCCTCCTGCTTGGTAGCCTTCGGCACCAGCTCGTAAGTGAAATAGATATTCAGTTCGCCATCTACTACAGCGAGACTATCCTCCTCACAGATTTGGAAGCGACGCTCCATATTGTTTGCCGCCTTGTTATTGTTCTGCTCGGTCTCAGCGTCACGAAGCACAAAGTGAACCTTTCGGCGGCTCTTTGGCAAGCGGAAAGCATAATTCTTGAAATACTCCGAGGTCTTGATGTAATACTGGTCGGCGTTCGCCCAATACAGTTTCACTTCCTCGCCATTGTAAGGAATGGCGTAAGCATCATCCTTGTAGCGACGCTTGGAAATGAAGTCGCCACCCTCGTAATAACGGCTAAAGAACTTCGTGAGATGAGAGAACACCTCGTTCTCCATCGCGGCGATGTCGGTTTCTTCACTTGCATAAGACTTCAGAATAGCGGTCACATCGGGAATGAGACGATTGTTCAAGAACGCCTCGATTTCCTTGCGCTTCTGATTCATAATACGATAAATGCCGAAATCCAACTCTGCGTGGTCGAGTTGCAGGATTTCTGCGAGTATTTCAATAAATTTCTGTACGTATAATAACGCTGCCATAACCTATATATATAATAATGTATTTATTTGCTCTTTTCTATTTTTACCAATATGATGACTTACTTTTTCAGTTTCCAATGCACCAAGAATAACGGAGTTTCCGTGATGTGCTGTTGGATGAATGCTTTCACCTTGTCTATCATTCCGTCTCGTTTTTCTAATATCTCATCTTCCAAATCGAACAACTCTGCTCGCTTTCGCTTCTGTTGGCGCTGGAGAACATTCAGTTCCTTTTCGAGAGACAGAGTTTGCTGTGCATTCTCCGAACGAGACAAGAGCCGTTTCTTCTCCTTGATTTTCGCCTTGATGTCATCCAGTTCCTTTTCCAAAGAGAGTTGCTGGTCTTCCGCCCATTTCTCGATATGTTGGATTTCATCATCCAGCAAAGCCTTGTTGCGTTCCTCTATCTCTGTCGTCAACATCGCTCGTTGGTTGTCGTAAAGCGAGGCGAGCCTGTCAGTCACTGTTGGGTTGGAAGCCATCTGCCCCTCCACGAAAGAAGGAACATTCAAGAGTTTCTCGGCAAATTCCTGTCCCAACGAGGTTCCGTCCTCAGCCAAGGCTGTCAGCAAGATGTGATCCTCGCATTGTCCTTCCGAAACAAAGGAAACTAATTGCGCTTGCAACCAACCGCTCTCTTGCGCACATTGCTCGATATCGGCTACCTTATAATGATACAAGGTGTAATCGAAAAGGAGGTCATCGCAATAGGATTGTCCAAAGACTGGAGTACCCAAATTCTTGGCACTTGCCTTGCATAAGGCAATGACTTTCTGAGCCAAAGGATGCGACAAGCGATAGTTGATGTATTGCGACTGGGCGGTGGTAATCTGATAAATACCCGTCTCCGCCTTGACATCGGAATAAGGATTGTGCTTCAAGCGAAAGACGAGGTTGGTTTCATCGACAACCTCCACGTTTTCCTTGCCCAAGGTGGTGATGGTTATCGACCACAGCCAACGATGGAACTTGTTCAGATTGCCCATGTCCTTGCCTTGTCGAATCTTCAAGAGTCCCACCACATCCTCATCGAAGTTTTCGAGGAGTTGCTTTCGGGTGTCTTGCATCGTAGCCTTGATGCTTGCATCCATCTCTTGTTGGATTTGGTCGAAGGCGGCGTTGATTTCATCGGGTGTGCGACACTGCTGGTAGATGTTGAGCATACGCTTCTCGAAATCCACTCCCGACTCGATGCTGCCCAGCACCTCATCGCTCGAACCGAAGACTCCATCGAAGAGATGAAACTTCTCCGACAGGAGTTGGAACACACGCACATCGGCGGCATTCGCCTTGTTGATGAAGTTGAACACCACCACATCGTTCTTCTGACCATAACGGTGACAACGACCGATGCGCTGCTCCACCCGTTGTGGGTTCCAAGGCAAGTCGTAGTTCACGATGAGCGAACAGAACTGTAGGTTGATTCCTTCGGACGCTGCCTCGGTGGCAATCATAATCTCCGCTTGCTCGCGGAAGTAATCCACGATTGCCTGACGCTTGTTGGCAGACAAGGAAGGAGTGATGGCGGAAGTTCCTGCGTTGCGTGCCTTCCAGTCCTTATAGATTTGGCGGGAAGTCTCGTCGTTGTTGCTGCCATTGAAGAGGACTATCTTGCCCTGGTAGCCGTTCTCCTCCAAGAGTTGCTTCAGATAGAGTTGCGTTCGGGTACTCTCGGTAAAAATCAAAGCCTTGCGATTGGCTCCCAACTGTTCCATCTTTTGGAAACCCGTATGGAGAGCCGACAAGAGGCAATCGCCCTTCTTGTTGCTGCAGATGCTGGTGGCAAGATGGTACAATCGCTGAAGCTCTTTGATTTCGTCCTTGATTCCTTGGATTTCATCGGGTGTCAGCAGTTCCATCGACTGAGCCTCATCTTCCATTTCCTCCGCTTCGTTCCATTCATCCCAATCATCGCCGAGCATATCCTCGGCTACCATAGAGATAGAACCATCTTCGCCCAATTGTGCTTGCGGAAGGTCCGCCGTTTGCTTGTGCTCGTTAAGAGCGATTTCATTTGGGTTTTGCTCGTAAGGAGCTATCTTGTTTTGCAAACGGTCGATGAGTGTCTTGAGCGTATAGCCGATGGCAAAGGTGGAGGAAGACATGAGTTTGCGGAAAATCAGGGTAATCAACTGGCGTTGGCTGGTTGGCAAGCCGTAGGTGTCGTCACGGCGAAGATACTCGCTGATTTCATTGTAGAGTTTCTGCTCCTCGATGGCAGGATAGTATTCTTGCGACATCGGGATGCGAGAGGTGTATTTCACATACTCGGTGACTTGCTTGCGAAGGGTGCGATGCACGATGGGACGCAACCGCTTGCGAAGGTCGGCGAAGGCAATGTCGTCGTTCTTGTTGCTGTAACAATATTGCGCCTTGAAGCTCTTCAGGTCGCCGAAGTAATGGTCGTCGATGACGCTGACCAATCCATAAAGCTCCTCGATGTTGTTTTGCAGCGGAGTGGCTGTAAGGAGGAGTTTGTGGCAGTCGGCAAAGGCTGTCTTCAAGCGGGAAGCCATCGAAGGGGTTGACTTATAGACGTTACGGAGTTTATGAGCCTCATCATAAACCACCAAGTCCCAATGGGTACGAGAAAGAAGGTCTGCCTGTCGGGCGGCAAACTGATAAGAACAAATATAGATTTGCTTTCCATCATAGAGATGGTCGAGGGAAATTCCCTTCTTCTTTTCGAGAATAAGGGAATCGAGAAAGAACTTCTCCTCCAGTTCCATGCTCCACTGTCGGCGAAGCGTGGCAGGAGCAACGATGAGCACCTTGCGCTTACGCTCAGCCCAAAACTGGCTGATAACAATACCAGCCTCAATGGTCTTACCCAATCCCACCTCGTCGGCAAGGATAACACCCTTGGAGAAAGGAGATTGGAATGCAAAAAGAGCCGCCATCACCTGATGGGGGTTCAAATCGACACGTGCCTCCGACAAGACACCCGTCAGCTTGTCATCGTCCGCACCTCCCCTGTTGCGTGACAACTGCCAAGCATAATACAGGAGCTGCGCAGATGAATAAGGGATTTCTTGTTTCATCGTCGCTATAAGGATATGAGCGCAAACTTTATCGGAATTAGCAGGTCAAGAATACAAATACCTTGTTGGGGAGAAGAGACAAGAAAGGCGCAAGCCTCACTTATCAGTCTCTTAGGTATTTGGCGTGACCTGCTATGCATAGATAAGTTTAGCTCACGCCTTATGAGCGTGAGCATTCACTTTTATCAATTATGCATAGTCTTTTTCAATCGCCAAATTTCAAGAGACTCCAAATAATCGTAAACGCTTTTATATTATTATATTATATGTCTAAAGTTTTGTTCTTTCTGTTTCTTATTTTTCTTTTTAATTGTTCAACTTATGTGATGAGGAAGGGGAAGCCAGAGGCAACCACCGCCCTATGCGAGGGCAAAGGTACGAAAAATAATCGAAAGTTCCAAAATATCGAGTAAGATTTTCCAATCGCTAATATGAAAACCATTCGTATTCCTGCGAATCATACTCTATTTCTCTTTTGTCCTGCTGCTATAGAGCCTTGCCATCAACGCCCCACTGATGTTGTGCCAAACACTGAAGATGGCACCCGGAATCGTTGCCATCGGATAAGCGGCGAAATGAAGGGTGGCAAGCGAACTGGCGAGACCGGAGTTCTGCATTCCTACCTCGATGCTGATAGCCACGCATTTCTTGTATTCCAACTTCAAGAGTTTGCCGATGGAAAAGCCAAGGAGCAAACCACAGACATTATGGAGCATCACCACGAAGATAATAAGCAAACCACTGGTGAGGAGTTTCTCCGCATTATGCGACACGATGATTCCGACGATAAAGGTTATCGCCAACGAAGAGAAGGCGGGCAGATAACCGACGGCTCTACTCGTAAACTTCGGACAATACTTCTGAATCAAGAAACCAATGACAATAGGAAGAATCACCACCTGAACGATGGAGAAGAACATGCTGAGCGCATCCACATGGACGAACGTGCCTGCCATCATCCAAGTGATGAGCGGTGTGAGGAACGGAGCGAGCACGGTGGAAGTCATCGTCATTCCGACCGACAGAGCCAAGTCGCCCTTCGCCAAGTAAGTGATAACGTTGGAGGCGGTTCCACCAGGGCAGCATCCCACCAAGATGACTCCGAGCGCCAACTCAGGAGAGAGTTGGAAGACCTTGGTCAAGAGCCAAGCCACCAAAGGCATGATGATGAACTGCGCCAAGCATCCTATGATAACATCTTTCGGACGGCTGAACACAATCTTGAAATCGGAAGGATTGAGCGTCAAGCCCATGCCGAACATCACGAGCCCGAGCAAAGGATTAATGTAAACCGTATCCACCCAAAGGAAACTCTTTGGCAGCAACAAAGACAGTACTGCCGTCACCAATACAATCACTCCCATGTATCGGGAGATAAAATCACATATTCTCTTCATCTTGTTATCTTTCTCTTCTCTCTTTGTATCCTTCTCTTTTATTTATCTTTTTCTTAAAGGCATTAAAAAGTCGCACCAATGGTGCGACTTTCTTATTATAATGCAAACTTATAGCCAATAGTAAGCTGGAACACGGAGTTCTTGTCGTCAGGCTGCACTTTCACACCCTCATACTTGAATCCATCAACAATCTTTGAAAGACCCAAATTATAGCGAGCATCAAACACCAGTCCATTTATCTCGTAGGAAAGTCCCATAGGAATAGAGAAATCAAAACTCTTAACCTTGACACGCTGTCCGGTACCTTGCTCATAGGCATCCTCAATGTCCATGCTAATACCACCCACTGTGATTTTCTTGTTCACATTGAAGGCTGGTTGGATACCTGCTTTCACAGCAAGTCCCTTCGCTACATAGACGTTAGCCAAGATGGGTATATTGATGTAATCGAGCTTCATCGTACCAGTCAATTCATCATAATCCGCCTTGGCTCCCTGCTGGGAATACATAAGCGCACCTGTAAGAGCAAACTTGTTAGTCACTTGATAGCCCAACTCTACTCCTCCTGTGAATCCGACTCTTGCCTGGGAGTCATCCTCATCTGTAAGACATGCTACATTCACACCCACTTTAGGTTGAAGTGTCACCGTGCCCACTGTATTCTGAGCAAAACTTGTTCCAAAACCGAGCAGCAACAAACCTGCCGCCATCATTAATTTCTTCATAAACTTTATAATTATATATGTTAAACAACAGGAAATTACGTTCTAATAATCAGCTAATATCACATATTCCCTTCCTCCTCCGCTCCCAATTCCTTGGCTATCTCCAGCGACTTTCTGATTTGTTCCATCAGCACTTCGCGAGAAGGGAGTTCCGTCATGTATTGAGCAACCTTAATTCCCGCCTTGTCGAGTTGGAGAAGTTCGATTTGCTCTTCACCGCCTTCCGTGCAGAGCAAGAGACCAAGAGGTGGTTCTTCTCCTGGCTCCATTTCATGGGCTTCCAACCAACGGAGATAGAGTTCCATCTGACCTTTATACTGCGCTTTGAAGCGGCCAAGTTTGAGGTCAATTGCTATTAGACGGTGCAGTTTTCTGTGGAAAAAGAGCAAGTCGAGATAAAAGTCCTCACCGTCGATAATCATACGTTTCTGGCGCTCCACGAAAGTAAAGCCATTGCCGAGTTCCAAAATGAATTGCTCCAAATGAGCCACCAGTAAGATAGAACTCTACAGCCAAAGGATCTTTAAGCGGAAGTACCTCTATTATATGCGACCACGTCAATTGGGTCGCAAGTTGCGACACAATTTGTTCATTAGGTATTTTTTGAGCAAATTGCATCATTCTTCTTATATTTCTAAGTTCAAAACCTTTACTTCCATACAACTCCTGCAAGTGTGTCGACACCGCCGACACAATTCGTTTGCCGTACTCAGCTCTCTGATTGCCAAGTACTTCACGATTGATTCGTTCACCGATGTGCCAATACATCATCGTCAACTCAGCATTAGCAGTCACAGCCACACGTTGGCGTGCGGAATCTATTATATGGCGCAAATCTTTCATCAGTAATGAAGATGTACCTTGCACCTCCAAATGATTATCTTTCTTTTCCATTCTCTACCCTTTCTTCAATAGTTCATTGCTTCCCTTCCTGAGCCATTAGTCACAAGAAGAAAACTAACAGTGGGCAAATTTACGAAGAAATTTCGAAATGACCACATTATTATATATAAATGTTTGGTTATTCGAAAGAAAACTTGTAATTTTGCCACTGCAGCATTCAATCATTTGCTACATTCGCATCATTTACAGCATTTGTATAAACTATAAAAGAAAGGAAAATCATGATTAACGACAGAAGACAATTGGCTGACGTGTTTCAGCAAACGATAGATATTGTACAAGAAGGACGTTATACTTCGGAGAATGGGGAGGAAGTTACGCTGCTCGACAATGAGCCGATGCTCAAGGGTAGCCGATTCTATACTAAGCCTTTGGATGCTTCCAAAGTTCCTACCCTCTCGGAAAGAACTCTCATGGAAAGAGGCGAAAAGGAGAATCAAGGAACTGTAGAAGGAGGAAAGGCAGAAGAATGCAAGACTAAGATTATCGTGAGAAACGATGACAGCATTCATTGCGGTCATTCCTTGCAGCTAGAAGGTTATAATCCTGTGGTGCTCAATCTGGCGAGCCGACGCAACCCAGGCGGTGGCGTGAAGAACGGAAGCCGAGCACAGGAGGAAAGCCTCTTCAGAAGCACCAACCTCTTCCTCTCAATGTACCGCTATGCGGAATATGCTGAGGATTACGGACTGGAGAAGAGTCGCTTCCAATATCCGATGCCTGTGAGGTTTGGCGGAATCTATGTACCGAAGGCTACCGTGTTCAGAGCGGGAGCCAAGGATGACTTCGCCTTGCTCGACACACCTTATTATATGTCGTTCGTTGCCGTGGCTGCCATCAACCACCCAGAGTTGGATGCAGACGGAAACATCTGCCAAGAAGACGCCAACCTGACGAAGAACAAGATGAGGACGATGCTGCGCATCGGTCTTTTGAACGGACACGACAGCATCGTACTCGGAGCTTTCGGTTGCGGTGCCTTCCATAATCCTCCGAAACACATCGCAAGATTGTTTCACGAGGTTATCGACGAGAAAGAATTCAAGGATAAGTACAAGCTCATCGCCTTCGCTATCCTCGAAGACCATAACTCGCCAAGGGGCGGAAACCTGCAACCGTTCATCGAGGAATTCAAGTCATAAGTTCCTTACTTCCAGCAGTAATCAATGCCTCGCTTCTCGCACTCTCCTCGGAGAGCAGCGAGAAAGTAGCTGCGCTCGCTGCCCCAGCCACGAACCTTGCGCTCGTGCTCCACGGTCTGTTGAAGCTTGTCATCGCTATACTCGGCAAAACGAGCTGCATAATAAGCGATTCTCGACTCGGCATTAGCTGCCATTACACTCTCATTGTTCTTTACATCTGAATTTGATTTCATAAAGATAATTATTTTAAGTTGTTAAACACTTACGCATCTTTTTACCACCGTGGTTATCTCTATGCGAAACTCGGTTGGTGTGCCACAACTGGGCATCTCTTGATGTTTTCGGTTGCAAAAGTACACAATTATCTTGAATCCACCAAATTTTTCTGCAACTTTTTTTGCGCATAAAAACGCCTTCTTCTTAGAAGAAGATTTTTTCCAAGAAGAAGGCTATCTATTAGAAATATCTTATTTTTCTGAGATTTCTTTTTCAGAGATTTACCTATTCATCGATTTCACTATTCCTCTATTTCTTCCACAAATTCCTCCTCACTTTCCTCTTCCTTC
>ERZ808270.1433-NODE-1433-length-10159-cov-3.105503_pt1 | contig 10159 bp, 8 predicted proteins | sample MGYA00521082_ERZ808270 | MGnify/ENA primary metagenome ERZ808270 (study PRJEB31516, sample SAMN03275594) | gut metagenome | biome: mammalia-associated habitat; material: feces | host: Papio cynocephalus | place: Kenya | collected 2012-07-27 ...
CGTTCGAATTGCGCAAGCGCTGGACCGCGATCTCCGATTACCAGGATTAAGGGCGCGGCCGGAACCATGGTCGAAACGCTGCGGATCTAAAGCCGCACGCGAGCCCGCACGTGCGTTTATCCGTCGCATCGTATCCTCGTTAGCTACATTTATGCGCATAAATGTAGCTAACGAGGATTTAAGCTACACTTAGCAGGATAAATGTGGCTAACGTGGGTGGTTGGCTACATGTAACACAGTGAATGTAGCTGATGAAAGGTTCGCGATGGATGATGAAGTGATGCTCACTGTTCCGCCATTAGGCAAAGAACGGCATATTTGGCATATTCCGCAAGAGGCCCCGGTGTCGCGTTCTCGTCGTTCCCGAGGCAATGGCGAATACGAATCGGCGGTTCCTGCAAGGTTTGCGGATTATACGTTTGTGTTTCCCGCGGAACTACTTGCCGACCTTGAGGATGCTTCAGCCGCATTGGCCGCTTTTGATTCCTATGCGGCTTTGAAACTGGGAACGGGCAGCCATGTGCTTGGTCCAATGAGCGCGGTGCTGTTGCGCACGGAGGCATCATCATCCTCGCAGATCGAGCATTTGACCGTGGGGGCGAAGAACCTTGCGTTGGAAACGCTTGACGAAGGTGTGAGCGGTAATGCGGCCATTGTGGTCGGCAACGTTCGTGCGATGGAAGCGGCTCTGCGGCTGAGTGAAGACATGACGGAGAAGAATATTCTTGCCATGCACAGGGCTCTGCTTTCGGCGCAGCAGGGTTGGGAGGATCAGGCCGGTAGATACCGCGACAAATTGGTATGGGTGGGGACGGATGGATATTCGCCACGGGGTGCCAAGCATGTTGGCTCGCAGCCTGAACTTATCGATGATGCGATGACCGACCTTTTGCGATTTATTGGGCGAGACGATTTGCCGATAATCGCACAGTGCGCGATTGCCCACGCGCAATTCGAGACGATTCATCCGTTCGCGGATGGCAACGGTCGTTGCGGGCGTGCTTTGGTGCATGCGATTCTGCGCAACAAAATGCTGACCCGTAATACCACGCCTCCTGTTTCGGCGGGCTTGTTGCATGACACCGACAATTATTTCGCGGCATTGACGGCCTTTCGTGAAGGCAATGCTGCTCCGATTGTGCAGCGTTTCGCCCAGGCGTGCCGATTCGCCGCGACGAGCGGTAGAAAACTCATCGATGATTTATGTGAGCAACTGGACGAAGCGCGTTCGAATTTGCGAGGGGTCCGTTCCGATGCCGCCGTTTGGCGGGTGCTGCCGAATCTGATTGCGCAGCCGATCATCAACACGAGATACCTGCAGAAAACAGTGGGACTTTCCAAATCACAAGCAGAGCGTGCGATCAAGACCTTGAGCGAACGCGGGGTTGTGGTTGCGCGCACGGGAAGGCAGCGCAGCGTCGTATATGAGCACCGTGGCGTTCTCGACGTGCTTGACAATTACGCGGCTGGGTTACGGAGAGGGTGAGCGGGACGGTTAGTTGGTCTTAACATATCCTGCGAACAGCTGTGAAGTGCAGCATGTCTTTCGTATATTGACAATCTGATTGCACGTGTTATTTGAAGGATTTTGCTGTTCAGCGTCCCTCGGATTATGCAGTATGATTGATTGCAACAATGACTCTAATTGGCGAAGGGGCAATGAGGAGCATGACATTCTATGCGAGAACTAGCGATCATGGGTATGAGACTTGTGTAGAACATCTATCTATGACTGGTAGTCTAGCCGGAGGCTTTGCGCAAGTTTTCGGTCATCTTGATGATGGATTACTAGCCGGTTTGGTCCACGATTTAGGCAAATATTCGGAAGCTTTTCAACGAAGAATCCAAGACCCTGATCATTCCGGACTCGTGGATCACTCAACAGCTGGTGCGATGCTGTTGGTGCAGCATAGATGTCCTCTAGCTTCAATGGCTGTAGCTGGTCATCATGCGGGGTTGCCTGATCTCGGCAGTCAAGGTGAGCTGGAGGGGACAACATATAGCGGGCGTATGAATAGGGCTTTTTCGGCAGGTAGTTGCGGTCCACTTGCTTTATCCAAGGCTTGGGAACAACAGCTGAATATTCCACAGTCAGCGTTTGAGAAAGGAACAAGACCATCGAGCCCCACAGTAACGAATGGACAGTCTGGGGAACAGTCATTTTATTCTGACATGATGTTGACTCGTATGCTGTTCTCTGCCTTGGTAGATGGAGACCGACTAGACGCAGAGTTTTTCACTTCAAATCGTGAAAATCGTGCGGAACATCATTTGCTTGAATCTCTGAAAGAGTGCCTTGGGCCAGACGCGTTGGCAAATGAGCAAGCGCCCGAGTGGGACGTGCTGCGTAAAGCGTCGTTGATGGTAGCCTCAGAGTGTGATGCCGAGGATTGGATTCGAATTAAACAGTTGACCGATATCATCGAAAACAAGGCGAATCAGTTTTTAGGTAAACCTAATAAAAAACCGCTTGATATTAAACGGTGCGAATTGCTTGCACAGTGCCTTGCCTGTGGACAAGACGCATCATATGGTACTGGTCTGTACACGCTTACTGCTCCTACTGGTAGCGGCAAGACCATCTCTTCGATTGCTTTTGCTCTCGAACATGCGCATGCAAATAACTTGCATCGTGTTATCTACGTGATTCCTTACACATCAATTATTGACCAGACCGTCAATCAGTTTGAGGCAATCTTCGGGACAGATGCAGTATTGCCTCATTACTCTGAAGCTCCGTATCAGCTCAAAGATGAGTCCGACATGGATGAGACGGATCTTAAGCGTGCGCTTGCCGCGGAAAACTGGAATGCGCCAATAGTGGTCACTACTGCGGTGCAATTCTTCGAAAGTCTGTATTCAAACAAAACATCACGATGTCGTAAGCTGCATAATATAGCTAATTCCGTCATTGTTTTTGATGAAGCGCAAACATTGCCTGTGCCTTATCTGCGTCCATGCATACGAGCGATTGCCGAACTTGTGGAACGATATGGTTCTACAGCAGTATTATGTACTGCCACGCAACCAGAACTGCAGCCGTTGCTCAATGAGTCTTTTAACAGTGAGCATGCCCAAGCTCGGGAGATATCGCCATTCACAAAAGATGACCGTAATTCCTTTCGTCGTGTAACTATTGAACGTATTGGTGATATTGCTTTAGATGTACTTGCAGAACGTTTGAACGATCATAATCAGGTTCTATGTGTAGTGAACACGCGTAAAAAGGCTCAATACCTCTATGAACGTCTTGCGGAAAATGACAGTGAAGGCAGTTTTTGCCTGACCACATTGCAATGTGCGGCCGATCGTCAACAATTGCTTAGCAAAATTCGTGATCGTCTTGGTGCAGGAAAAACATGTCGTGTGGTATCCACTTCGTTGATTGAAGCCGGTGTAGACATTGATTTTCCTGCAGCATATCGAGAAGAAGCTGGATTGGACTCCATCATTCAGACGGCTGGACGCTGCAATCGTGAAAGCCGTCATTCTGCATCAGAAAGTATGGTCTACATATTCTCTACGGAAGGTGGTTGTGCTCCGTTTCTTCGACAGAACATTGCGGCATTCCGTGAGACGGCAAATAGTCAAGTTGATTTGAATACGGATGAGGCGATTCGTGCATATTTCAAAGAGGTGCTGTATCTAAGAAATGGTGGTACTTCTAGCAATGATGCGCTTGACAAACATCGCATCTTGCCATTGCACGCATTTGAGGAACAAATGCCCTTTGCCACTATTGCCGAGCGTTTCAGACTCATTGATACGCCAACTGTGCCGGTGTACATTCCGTTATCTGATGAGAGCGCACAACTGTGTGAACAGTTGGAACACGGCGAGATTGACCGCACGTTGTTTCGAAGACTGGGTAAATATGCTGTCAATGTATGGCCTCAGCATCTTGAAAGGCTGCAGTCGGCAGGGGCTGTTTTGACGATTGGTCAGGGGAAGAGCGCTGAGGAAAATTGTTTCATTCTTCGGGACTTGAACCTATATTCGTCACGTCTGGGGTTGATGTTAGAAGATATAGCCACAGACGGTATTTTTGTGTAAATGATTTTGTGTGTCTAGCCATATACATGACTAGACACACAAATATTGCCCTATTTGGATAAAGGCTAACAAATTTCAATCCACGCTCTCTTGGAGAGAGCGACTAAGTAAAAGGCATGCAAAGTATGCGGTACCTATTTTGGCGATTTTCACAGCGCCTTTGCCATGATAACATTTGACACATATAGATATATTCTTTTTCTTGTTTGCCTTTATCCAAAGCACGACGTATGATTAGAGCTGACGGCAACGGAGGTGTTCCTTCGTAGCTATTGCTTCAACGGAAGGAGGAAAATGCCAATACGTTTAGAAGTATGGGGAGACAATGCGCTTTTTACGCGAAGCGAATTTAAGACGGAACGTGTTACCTATGATGTCATGACACCATCGGCGGCGCGTGGAATCCTAGAAGCTATTCTTTGGCATCCTGGTATGCGCTGGCGGATCGATAAGATTTATGTGCTCAATCCTATTCGATTTGACAACATTCGTCGCAATGAGGTTGACAGCGTCATTAATGCCAGCAAAATACGAACAATGGCGGAGGGGCGTGGAGATGGTGACGCTATTTATGCGGCTGAATCTATCCAGCAACGGGCAGCTATCATCTTGCGTGATGTTCGCTATGTAATAGATGCGCATTTTGAACTTAATCGGTCAAAGATGGCGCCAACGGATTCGGCTGAGAAATTCCAGAATATGTTTATTCGACGTGCATCTAAAGGACAATGCTTCCATCATCCTTATTTTGGCACACGAGAATTTCCGGCTGAGTTTCGGCTGTGGGAAGAGGATGACGATCCTACCGGGTTCGAGCAGGGACACAGGGATCTGGGCTACATGTTCTACGATTTTGACTACTGCAATCCAGCTCATCCTATTCCGCTATTTTTCCGCGCTGAACTGAATGATGGTGTGATGGACGTCAAATCCGTGGAGGTCAAATCATGATTATCAGTGATCTCTGCAATGAATATGACGCTTTGGTTGCTCAGAACAAAGTTCCGCCCTATGGGTATGACAATGTCAACGTTCCGTATGGATTGGCATTCAACCATGATGGTGTACTGGTTGCGGTTCATCCTTTAGGGGACTTTAGTGGGAAGAAGCCCAAGCATATTATTCCAGTGCCGGCTCGTTTCCCTCGATCGTCGGGTATTGCGGCAAACTTCCTCTGTGACACTGTCGCGTACATGCTTGGCTATGGCGTTGGTAAGAAAGCTGAACGTGCGTTGAAAGCATTTCAAGCATGTGCGGAATTACATCAGCGCATATTGAAAGGAATAGATGAACCGGTCGCTTCGGCTGTGCGTGCATTTTTCTCACGAGGTCCTCAATGGGAGACTGCGCAGAAGCTTATGGGAAATGAGGCATGGGAGCCATCTCTAAAGATGAATTTTGCTTTGCAATACGATGACGGATCGCGAGTGACATTTGTCGGGGATTTTCCCAGTGTACAAGATGCTTGGAACACTTATTATAGTCAGGCTGGAAATGATGATGAGACTACGCTGGTTTCCAGCTTGGTCTCCGGAAAACAAGTTGTTCCGGAAAAAATCCATCCTAAGATTAAGGGTGTTGCAGGAGCTCAACCAGCTGGCGCGTCATTGATATCATTCAATGCTTCAGCATTCTGTTCACATGGTGCCGAGCAAAATGAGAATGCTCCAATGAGCAAGCGAGAAGCATATGAATATACAACGGCATTGAACACATTGCTTGCAGATAAAGATCGGGTCCAACGCATTGGTGACGATACTGTCATCTCTTGGGCACGCTGCGGCAGCATGGGATATGCCGATATGTTTAATCGGTATCTAGGTAATGGAGCGAGTGGGAAACTAAGCGAAAAGACGATTAAGGACGCTACTCATGCGTTGACACATGGGCGGCCATATGATTATGAGGGAATCCATCTTAATCCAGATGAACAATTCCATGTTCTTGCATTGTCTCCCAACGCGGCCCGGTTGTCAGTCAGATTCTATTTGACTAACACGTTCGGAGCGTTCGCTCGTAATATTGATCAACACTATCAAGATACTGAGATTCGACGTCCTAGCTATGACGCAACGACTTTTTTGCCGACGTGGCGGTTATTGAATCAGACCATCAGGGTGCAAAATAAAAACGCAAAAGTGTCATCGGAGATGGCTGGTGCTGTGATGAAGTCGATACTGAATGGCACGCCATATCCAGTGACCTTGATTAACGCAGTGGAGCGCCGCATTATCGCTGAACGCGATGTTTCGTCAGACAAAGCCGCAATTATTAAAGCATATTACTTACGCAAAACAACTAATGAACAATTCAAGGAGGTGCTACAGATGGACATCAATGAAGAAAGCGAATACTTGCCGTATGTGCTTGGTCGTATATTCTCCATCTACGAGCAAATTCAATTGGGGGCCATTCCTAATATCAACACGACCATTAAAGATAAATATTTCACAAGCGCATCTACGACACCAGCTCGTATCTTTCCGATTCTGGGGGATCTCGCAGCGAAGCATATGCGGAAAGCTTGGAAATCAGAAGGACTCAAAATCAAGCTGGACAAAGCTCTCGGTACATTGACCCAAAAAATAGGAGACCATTATCCTTCGCGTCTCTCGCTTGAAGAACGTGGTGCATTCCAGCTTGGATATTACTTCGAGAATCAAAAGCGATTTAACAAGACTAACAAGAACAATGAAGATAATGAGCAAGGAGAAAACAATGACTGACCGTAAGCCTATCGAGAATCGTTATGATTTCACTATTCTTTTTGATGTGAAGGACGGTAATCCTAATGGTGATCCGGATTCCGGCAACATGCCTCGAGTCGATATTGAAACTGGTAATGGCCTGGTAACAGATGTTTGCATCAAACGCAAGATTCGTGATTATGTGCAAACGGCGATGGGGGAGCAAACTCCTTGGCGAATCTATATCCAGAACAGGCGGACGCTCAATCGGCTGGACAGCGAAGCATTGGAAGCAGAGCATATCGATGCCAGACCAGAGGATAAAGATTTCGCTAAAGAGATCAAGTCACTGAAGAAGAATGACCCCACATTAGATCTGCGTCTACGAGATTATATGTGCAGCCAGTTCTTTGATATCCGAACATTTGGTGCGGTAATGACTACCTTTGTCAAAGGCAGTCTGTCATGCGGCCAGGTGCGAGGTCCGGTGCAGCTTGGGTTTGCTCGTTCTATTGATCCGGTCAGCGTTCAAGAAATATCTCTTACGCGTATTGCGGTTACTACGGAAGCGGATGCTGCTGATAAGAATAACACCATGGGCAACAAATTCATCATCCCCTACGGTCTTTATCGCATGAACGGCTATATTTCCGCTAAACTCGCACAGAATGTCACAGGTTTCTGCGATGAAGATCTTGACATGCTGTGGCATGCGATTTTGAATATGTTTGAGTTTGATCGTTCTGCGGCTCGCGGCAATATGGCGGTTCGCAAGCTATATGTGTTCAAACACAGCAGTGCACTTGGTGACGCTCCGTCGTGGAAGCTGTTTGACAGCATCGACGTGCATAAGCGTGATGGAGTAGATGCTGCCCGTAACTTTAGCGATTATGAAATCCAGATGAACCGTGAAGTTATTCCGGATTCCGTCAGCGTAAACGAGATGGTTGACCATACATTGTAATCCTTCTCTGCACAGGTCGGAGATTGCCGTTCTGCAATCTCCGACCCATCTCGCGCATGCCTGAAATCCAGGTGCAAAAAATGTTTGCGGAAGGAATTATATGCAGTCGCAATCAGAATATCCAGAAGAGGACTGGCTGGCCCTGTCTGGCCTCCAGCACTTTGCGTTCTGTAGACGCCAGTGGGCGTTGATTCACATTGAACAACAGTGGCGGGAAAACTATCTCACCACTGCTGGTCATCTTGAGCACGAGCGTGCGCATGATTATGATCAGTCTGAATCGCGCGGTGACACTCTTATTATGCGAGATCTACGTGTGTTCTCACGTCATCTCGGTATTACAGGTGCATGTGATGTTGTGGAGTTCCACCAGTCGGATGATGGTGTCTCTTTGCAAGGTCGGGCTGGGACATGGAGCGCATATCCTATCGAATACAAGCATGGGCAATCTAAAACTGTGGATGCTGACCGTCTGCAACTGTGCGCTGAAGCCATGTGCCTGGAGGAAATGCTCTCATGCGAGATTAATGAAGGAGCTTTGTTCTATCAGCGGACACGGCGGCGTGAACGAGTAGAGCTAACAGAGGAACTTCGCAGCACAGTGGGCGCTATGGTTCAAGAAATGCATCAGTTGTTTTCGAGAGGATATACTCCTCGCGTAAAACCACGGAAGGCATGCAATGCATGTTCGTTGAAAGAAATTTGCCTGCCGGAACTGTTAAAAGCAAAATCAGCTGAACAATACATATATGCTTACGTGAATGAGGAAACGTTATGAAGCAATTGCTAAACACCTTATTCGTTACCAGCGAAGACGCTTATCTCTCACTGGAGAACGACAATGTTGTCGTGCAACGTGATAAAACAGCATTGGCCAAGATTCCATTACGCTCATTGGAACAGATTCTAAGCTTCTCCTACAAAGGTGCATCTCCTGCGTTAATGGGTAAATGTGCGCAGACTGGCACGGGATTGTCCTTTTATACGCCGAGAGGCAGATATCTTTGCTCGATTCTTGGTGAGAATAATCGTAATGTGTTACTGCGGCGTTCTCAGTATCGTTTTGCCGATGATGCGGATTCCGCAGCTAGATTTGCTCGTTCTTTTGTCGTTGGAAAGATTTTCAACAGTCGTTGGGTGTTGGAACGTACCAAACGTGATCATAACTTACGTGTCAATGTTGAAAGGCTCAATAGGCAAAGTCAAGCTCTGTTCGGATATCTAAAGCAGGTTTCCGACTGTGGCGATGTTGATTCCATCCGAGGTTTGGAAGGTTTAGCAGCCAAAGATTATTTCTATGCATTTGACGATTTGATTCTCCGTTCAAAAGATGATTTCTTTTTTGAACAACGCAGTCGCAGACCACCGCTTGACCGAATGAATGCGTTATTATCGTTTTCCTATTCTTTGCTTACAGGGGATTGCCTTGCTGCGTTACAAGGGGTCGGGCTTGATCCATATGTGGGTTTTCTGCACGTAGATCGGCCTGGTCGACCTTCTTTGGCTCTGGATCTGATGGAGGAATTTCGTCCGGCCCTTGCTGATCGGTTCGCACTGACTCTGGTCAATCTTGGAAGTATTTCAGCCGATGATTTTGAGCAGCGGGAAAATGGGGGTGTGTTCCTTAATGACATTGGGCGGAAAACTGTGTTGGCCGCTTGGCAGAAGCGCAAGCAAGAGATGATTACTCACCCATTCTTGGAAGAAAAGATGCCATGGGGTCTGGTTCCATATGTTCAAGCTTTATTGCTGGCAAGATCTATTCGTGGGGACATTGATACTTATCCGCCATTTATGTGGAAGTGATAAGCCATGGAATTGTTGATGTGCTGATGGGAAGGAGAATGATGCTGGTTGTGGTGGCATACGATGTGAATACCGAAACGGTGGCCGGTAGAAGACGTTTGCGATTAGTGGCGAAGAGCTGTATGAAATATGGACAGCGTGTGCAAAATAGTGTTTTCGAGTGCAGCATCACTTCTGCAGAATATCTCACGCTTAAACATGATTTGTCGAATATCATCGATATCGAAACGGATAGTTTGCGATATTACAATTTAGGAACAAATTATTCACGACGTATTGAACATCTAGGCGTTCAACGTCATATTCCTGCTGACGGAATCATGATGGTGTGATTTAGGATGGCATGCAGTGCGACTATGAAGCGATCATGAGCTGATAGGTGGGTTCGCACTTTACTGTATAGGAAAATTAAAGTTGTAATTCCGGTGTCATCTCGGTTTGTTGCCTGATAATTGAAAAGTGCTGCCAGATAAAGCTTGATACTTTGTGTACAGCTTTATCTGGATGATGGAACTGATGTAATATATGCATCGTAGCGGAGATGAGCTTTTCCTGAATCAGCATTTGGTCAGAAATGTCTCATTTTCGCGGTCGCTCCCCGCAAGGGGAGTGTGGATTGAAATCGGACGTCATCGCACAACAATCCGTT
>ERZ808270.1434-NODE-1434-length-10142-cov-3.276891_pt1 | contig 10142 bp, 7 predicted proteins | sample MGYA00521082_ERZ808270 | MGnify/ENA primary metagenome ERZ808270 (study PRJEB31516, sample SAMN03275594) | gut metagenome | biome: mammalia-associated habitat; material: feces | host: Papio cynocephalus | place: Kenya | collected 2012-07-27 ...
TTGATCTGTTCCCGGTATTGTTCCGGTCCATCCGGCTCTTCACAGATAGCGAGACAACGGTTGGCAAGCTGACCGGCTGCCGCTGCCTTTTTGTGCAGAATGTCAAGCATCGCCTGCATCCATGGTGCCTGGTTTAAATCATCTGCCGTATTGATCTGCAATCCCTTTCTCGCTTCCTCCAGAAACCGTTCCGGTGCAGGAAAGCTTGTGATCTGGCGATAGATCTTGTCTAACACATCTTTGAGATTATCGTCCCGTTTTCCATCGCAGAACACCTCCAGCAATCGTCCGAATTCCGTATCGCCCTGTTCCTGCAGCTGCGCATACTTTTCCTCAAAAAGCGCGGTCATCACATCATATTTCAGCATCTCCAGCATACCCGGATCACCGATTCCTACCGCAGGGTCCAGATTCAGATAGCTGAAATACTCCTTTACGATATTCAGGCAGAAGCTGTCGATCGTTGTGATATCCGCATTCTGGATCAGCATGTTCTGTTTTGCAATATGCTCGGATTCCGGATACTGCTCCTGCGCTTCCTCCAGCTTCTTCAATAGCTTTTCCTTCATCTGCGCCGCTGCCGCCTTGGTAAATGTCACAACCAGAAAGGATGTGATATCAACCGGATGCTCCGGATCAACCATCTTCTGATAGATGCGTTCCACAAGCGTTGCCGTCTTACCGGATCCTGCGGCTGCAGACACAAGGATTGTCTTATCTCTCTCTTTAATTACCTGTTCTTGTTTTTCTGTCCATGGCATACGCTATGCATCTCCTCCAATAACTGCTCCTTCTCCTTTGCGCTGTGCTTCGTATAATGATAACGGTTGTTCCCATATTTCTCATCAAACCGGCACACGTCCTTATACGCACAGTAATCACACGCGGTCTTGTTGGACTCCCGCATCGGATTTTTGTCGATCACACCCGCCTTCATCTGCGTGGCAAGTGCAGATGCCTTGTATTCGGCATAGGCAAGCACCGTGTCAAATTCTTCCGCGTCATTCCGCGTCAGCCCCTTATATGTAAGCTGCTTCTCCCGTGCTTCCTCCGCCTCTGTCTCATTTTCCGCCTGCACATACGGATCCTGCATATGATAATAATACATACTGTCCGTCAAGATCTTGTAGCGTTCTGTCTCCGCACGGTTTTTATTCCACTCCTGATCGACCAGTTCCCGCATGACATCCGTATAGATGGCAAGCTGCAGCTCCAAGCCCTCGTACAGGTCTCCAAGATCAAACTCATGCGCCCCGGATTTGTAGTCGATCACGCGCAGGGAGATCGTCTGCTCTGCCTCATTTACATACAGATCGCCGCGATCCACCACTCCAACTAAGGACAACTGTTCATCCCCCACCTGAAGCTTCTTACGAAATGCATACTCAAAATACCTTGGCTTGTAATCTGCATCCATCAGCGCCTGTAATTTCTGCACCGTCCGCTTTCCAATCCGGATCAGGCTCTTCCGCAGTACCTCATACTGCCCGGCATCCAGCTCCTGTCCGGCATATTCCTTCGCAAAATTCTCATTCACGAATTCTTCGGTCTTGGCATCCCGTTCCTGTTCTGACAGTGTCTCCCATGCATTGTTTTTCTGATCCCGCACATAACAGAACATCTGCTCCATCGCACCATGCAGGATCATACCAACATTCCGGTTGTCAATGCCATGAATCTGCCGCTCCTCTAACCGGAGAATGTATTTAAGGAAAAATGCATATGCACAGCTTGCATACTGTTCCAATTTTGATACAGACATCACCATATCCTGTAACCGGATCAACTGTGTGACCTGTTCTGCCAGTTTCTCCGGCAGATTCTGATACCTCATTGCCTGCTTCATCCGTTCCAGTGTCTGTGCATCTCCATGTTTCAGATAGAGCTTATATAATTGCAGTGTCTCTTTCTCGTGACTGCGGTTTCCCTCGAGCAGTTCCCGGATTCCTATGATTAAAACCTCCAGCCCGGATCTGCCTGTCACGATACGATTCTCCATTCGCTGTCCCTGAAATTCTTTCTTATCCGGAAAAATTCTTCGAATCCGTTCTAATATATAAGATGGCCGCATCGTCTCATTCGTGGCACTCATACACACATAGGATAGATGCAGACAATCCTTCGGCTTCGTCATGTTCTGATACAGATAAAACTGCTCGGTGTAGCTGTTTACGCGCTCTGTTGGAGCCATATGGATACCAAATGCCCCCAACCGTTCTTTCTCCCGGTCATTTATGATCTGGCTGCGTCCGGCGCGCTTCGGGATAACACCATCATTTACACCCACAATAAACAATGCCCGGATATCTCCTAGTCTGGTTCGCGTGATATCGCCAACCACGAGCATATCCAATGTCGGTGGCACCATGCCAAGTGTAACATCCTTCATACCTACGGCAAACAGCTCCTCGAACTCCTGAACATTGACCGTATCCTCCGGCATGATCTCCACCATCTTGTCAAAGATCTGCCGTACCTTCTCATACAGTCCTGCGTCTTCAAACTGCATCTCCATCGAAAGTGTCTCCATAAGCGCATAGATGGCATCTACAAACACGGAAATCTTCTTTTTCCCACCAGAGACTGCCTTATAAAATGGATGCAATATCTCCATCACAACCTGCCGCAGATCTTCCACCGTGTCATCCTCACCATTTAAAAATGGCTGGCTCCAGCTCCGAATTCCCTTTCGTCCACGTGCCAGCACGTAGTTTTCCAGCTTCTCGATCTCCGATTGTTCCAACGACTTTACAACCCCTGATTTCAAGAAAGCAAACACACTGTCATAGCTGAAATTCTCATCTACAATACGCAGAACATGCGTAAGCGCATCCACACACGGATGATTCTTCACCGGCATCGTCATATCAATAAAATACGGAATCTCATATTGTGGCAATATCCGTTTCGCAAACTCTGCCGTTTCCTCCAGATTTCCACTCACGATTGCAATATCCCGGTAACGATACCCCTGCTCCATCACAAGGGTACGAATCTGTTCTGCCACTCCGGTCAACTCCTGTGCCGGCGTATCATACGCCGTGATCGTAATCGCCTGTTCCACGTCTTTCCCAGTGCGGTATGGATAACGGAACAGATTCTGCTCCAAATGTGCCAGCGGATGTCCGCTGCTCCATCGTTTACAACCATTTTTTCCCAAGAACAATGCCGGTTCCACGACAACCTTTGCCTGCTCTGCCGTAAGCAGCAAATGCTCGATTGTCTGCTTCGTAAGCGCAAACAGTTCATGCTCTGCCACATGTTTTTTCTCATAGGCTGCCGCGTCAATCGTCAGCACGATCGTCACTTTTTTCGCTCTGCGCAGCAACACGGAGATTAAATTTAACTGAATCGGCGTAAATCCGGTAAATCCATCTAATACGATCTCGCTGCCTGCAATCAGCTCCGATTGTCCCGCTGCCGCAGTCAGAAGCTCCAGCATCTGTTCTGCCACGATAAAGGACTGTCCTTTCTTCTCCTCAAATGCATCAAAGATCACCAGCATGTCCTGCAGTTTTCTCGCAAGCACGCGTGCCTCCTCCGAATCGTCCAACTCCTGCAATGCCTCACGCAGCCGCTCCCGTGGAATATCATACTGATAAATCTCTGACATCAGCGATTTTGCCTCATCAATAAATCCTGCCTTATCCAGGCTTCCGGCATACAGAGACAGTTCCTCCTTGTGTTCCTGTGCCGCCTTTCGCAGCAACATAGATTTTCCGAAATCCTCCAGCACCTTTTTCGGCTTAATATGCAGCTCATCAAATATCCGGTATGCCAGCCGGTTAAAACCGATAACATCAATCTGGAAGCTGCCACCCCGTGGATGCTTCTGCACAAGTTTACGCTGGATTTCCAGAGAATACTGCTCCGGGACAAGCACGATCACATTTTTCCGTTCATCCTGCATCGTCCGACGTATAATATCTTCATAAATAAATTCTGATTTTCCTGCCCCACTTGGTCCAAGAATAAACTGTAACGCCATGTACGCCTCCGTCAAAAAAATAAGCCGGAAGTTTTCGCTCCCGGCTTTTTCTTATTCCTGTTTAAACAACTGTTCCTGCACCTCTTCGATATCTGGATACCAGACGCCTTTGATCTTGATAAAATCAATATTCACTTCCAGATATTGTCTCTTCACGCCATTGCTGTCCTTCATATTTCCACGCAATCCAAGTTTCAGGGTTACGCCCTCTCTTGCATCTGCAGTCTTACCGTGCTCCAACTGGATTTTATCATTGAATGCATCTACCTCTGAAGTGCTCCAGATTGATGTATCAATAATCTTGATTGATGTGTAATTTGTCTCCTGCACATATGGTAAGATTTCCTCAACCAAGGCTTTGTTTGCTGTTATATATTCCGGTACTAATGCCTGTAATTTCTCACTATCATCCTCATTGACCGCCGTCTGGAATGCCTTGACTGCATCCTCGTAAGTCTCCGGTCCGTTCGGTTTTAACACAACCTTCGTCACAAACATATATATACCAAATACGATCGCTGCAAATATGATGAACTTGAAGATCGTGCCAAACACTTTTCCAACGCCGCTTCCGCCGCTCTGCTTCTTGTTCAGCTCCTTGTATTCCTTTACGTCTTCCTTCGTGATCTTAACAGGATCTGTTCCCCCGATACTGTTCCCGTCATAGATATCACCATAATCATCGGTTGGTGTGTATGCCCTTTGCTGTACCGGCTTCTTTCCGTTCTCACCTTTCAGCCCAAGACTTGTCTTCATCTTCACCACCGGGCGCCCGCATTCCGGACAGATCGTAATTCCATCCTGCACCCTTGCTCCACATGATTCACATACAGCCATACTACTAACCCCTTTCTTCTGTATCATATGTAATATAGTATAGCTCACAGAATCATTTTCTTCAAGTGATTCTTTTCTTAGAACAGGAAAAATCGCGAAAAAAAAGGATACAACCTGTATCCTTTTAAAAGCAGTTCGTAGGGGAATCGAACCCCTGTTTTCGCCGTGAGAGGGCGACGTCTTAGCCGCTTGACCAACGAACCATCTTGAAACCTTTGTTACTATAACAAACATATGGATATTTGTCAACAACTTTTTTTAAAATTTTTAATATTTTTTATACATGGCATATTTTCGTAAAAATATACGTCCACATGCCATGATCAGGCATCCTTATTTCGACTTCTCCGGCCGATACAAAATATCTACAAATGTGTTGACACTCTGCTCGCAGACCTCTCTCGTCGTCTCCTGCTTCACAAGAATATAACGATCCGTATGCCCCTTCATGACATACGCCGGCTTTCCATTCTTATCGATACAGTCATATTCCTCCATCAGCACCGGAAGCAGTTCACCGGAAAACTGTGCTTCAAACGCCGCCTTCTGGTTTGCAGTCAGCTCTAACAGCACATTGCTCCGCTTCTCCTTCACCGCATCGCTCACCTGCTGCTCCATCGTCGCCGCGATCGTACCGCTCCGCTTTGAATATTTAAAGATATGCATCTCATAGAGATTCAGCTTCTCCAGATTTGCCACCGTTGTTGCAAATTCTTCCTCTGTCTCTCCCGGAAATCCAACGATCACATCCGTCGCGATTGCCGGGCGGTCATATGCCTTGCGGATCATCTCACATTTTTCCATATATTCTTCGATCGTATATTTCCGGTTCATGCGCTTTAACGTCTCATTGCAGGCACTCTGCAGCGACAGATGAAAATGTGGACACACCTTATCCAGTGCTGTGATACCGTCCAAAAATTCCTCAGTGATCACACGTGGTTCCAACGATCCCATCCGGATACGTTTAATACCTTCCACTTTTGCAACTGCCTGCAGCAACATAAGCAGCGATGCACCATTCTCATCCTCATAGGAAGATAAATTGATACCTGTGATCACAACCTCCTGTACACCCTCTGCTGCCAGTCCTTCTACCTCCCGCACGACATCCACAAGCTTCCGGCTGCGGATTCTGCCACGCGTATACGGGATGATACAATACGTACAGAAATTATTGCAGCCATCCTGCACTTTGACATAAGCACGACAACGCTCGTTCGGCTTTACCATCGTCATTTCCTCATATTCGTTCGTATGGTTGATGTCGATTACAACCTCATGCATGGATGTATCCTCATAATATTCACTTAATATACGGGCGACATCCTTCTTGCAGTTATTTCCGATCAGAATATCAATACCCAGATCCTTTGCCAATGCCTCCTCGGCTGCCTGCACATAACAGCCGGCAGCAACAATGACTGCCTCCGGGTTCTTCTTTTTCGCACGGTGCAGCATCTGTCTCGACTTCCGCTCCGCCATATTTGTGACCGAACACGTATTGACGATATACACATCCGCAAACTGTGAAAATGGTACAATCTCGCATCCATTTTTCTTCAGTATATCCATCATGCTGTCTGACTCATATTGATTCACCTTGCATCCGAGTGTGCAAACTGCTACTTTTTTATTTAAAATATTCACATACATTTTACGTAAATTTCTCCTGCTGATTCTTGACTTTTATAGTGTAAACTTTTATTATAGTAACATAGATAAAAAAAGTGCGAAAGATATATTTTTGAGATTATTTTTCGCTTTCATAATATACAAGGAGGTTTCTATATGTTAAAGGTTAAAGTTTCTCTCAACTCTATCGATAAGGTGAAAAGCTTTGTAAATGACATCAGCGGTTTCAATGCTGAATTCGACTTGGTATCCGGTCGTTATGTTATTGATGCGAAGTCCATCATGGGTATTTTCAGTTTGGATATTTCCAAGCCAATCGACTTAAATGTACATACAGATAAGGATACAGAAGATATCATGGCTGCATTGAAACCATATCTTGCTGAATAATATTCATCGCTCGATAGAAAGCAAAAACCTCCCAAATGGGAGGATTTTTTGTTTTACGCTTTATTTTTCTGTCAGATACTGGATCATACCCGGTCCAAGTGCATCGGTCGGTCTCTGCATAAACCCATGTTTTTCATAAAATGGCTCTCTGCCTTTTGCACACATCAGACATAACATCATCGTGCTTCCCGCTTCACGCAGAGATTCCACATACGCTTTCAGTTTCTGTATGATCTGCGAGCCAATCCCCTGTGCCTGCACCTGCGGGATCACGATCAGGTCCTGAATATAGCAGACCACTGCACCGTCTCCAACAACACGTCCCATGCCGACGACCTGTCCGTCTGCATCGACCGCTTTTACTTTATACAGACAATTCGCAAGGGCATGTGCCGCCTGTTTGTCTGTCAGTTTCTTCCAGCCAACCTTCTCCCGAAGCGTCAGATACTCTTCCAGAGAAATATCATTTTCAATGAGTGTTATCATGTTTTAAGTCCTTCTTCCACCGTCGTATATGACTACATACGCATTGGGATTCCCCGCTCCGCCAGATATGCCTTCAGATCCATGATCTCAAGCTCCTTGTAGTGGAACAGGGATGCTGCAAGTGCTGCGTCTGCTTTTCCCTCTGTCAGTGCATCATAGAAATGCTCCTTTGTTCCTGCGCCGCCGGACGCAATCACCGGAACAGATACATTTTCCGCGATCAGTCTGGTCAACTCCACATCATAGCCTGCCTTTGTACCATCACAGTCCATGCTGGTAAGCAGGATCTCTCCGGCGCCAAGCTTATCTGCCTGCATCGCCCACTCGACCGCGTCGAGCCCTGTATCGACACGTCCACCGTTCTTATATACATTCCAGCCACTTCCATCTTCTCTTCTTCTCGCATCAATCGCAACAACCACACACTGGCTGCCGAACTTATCTGCTGCATCACTGATCAGACGCGGTGTATTGATGGCGGATGAATTGATACTGATCTTGTCCGCTCCCTCACGTAAGATTGCCTTGAAATCATCGACCGTACGGATACCGCCGCCAACCGTAAACGGAATAAACACGGTCTCCGCAACCTTCCGCACCATATCGATCACGATGTTTCTCGAATCCGAAGACGCCGTAATATCCAGAAATACAAGCTCATCCGCGCCTGCCTTGTCATAGGCAGCGCCAACCGCAACCGGATCACCTGCATCTTTTAAATTCACAAAATTGATACCCTTTACAACCCTGCCATTGTTGACATCCAGACAAGGAATAATTCTCTTTGTATGCATACTTTCTTCCTCCCTCGTCTCTTATAAGTGTATAAAGTTATCCAATATTTTAAGTCCTACCGTTGAACTCTTCTCTGGATGGAACTGACATGCAAACACATTTCCCTTTTCCACAGAAGCATGAATATCCACGGAATAGTGTGTCCGCGCTGCAACGTCTGCTTCGTCCTTCGATTTCAGGTAATACGAATGCACGAAATATACATATGGATGTTCCTCCACACCGGCAAATAATTTCGCCCCCGGTGTAATATCAAGTGAATTCCATCCAATCTGTGGCACCTTCAAATCCGGTGCATCTGGAATCCGTAAAATCTCACCATCCAGGATACCAAGCCCGGTTGCCCCCGGACTTTCCTCGCTCGTCTTATACAGAAGCTGCAAGCCAAGGCAGATTCCAAGAAATGGTGTCCCGGCTTCTACCACATCGTAAATCACCTGATCCAGCTTGTACTCCCGAAGCTTACCCATCGCATCCCCGAAGCTTCCCACGCCCGGCAGGATCACCTTGTCACACGACAGGATCAGATCTTTGTCCCGCGTGATCACAGCTTCTTCGCCCAGATAATGCACTGCTTTTTCTACACTTTTAATGTTGCCTGCATCGTAATCTAAAATTGCTATCATTGTTTCATCCTCTGTCACATTCATATGGTCAACAGTTGCATTTATTACTGTCCCTGCGCATCCGTCGGAGTTTCTGTCTCCGCCGCTCTTGCGCCAAGCTCCGACAAGGTCTTGGTATACTCCTGTCCCTCCATCGCTAAGATCTGGTATGCTGTTTCCTCCGTGATACCATAAGTATTCCACAGGGCATTTATAATCTTATCCCGGCAGGAATCAATATCTTTCACGATATCAAGCTCTACCGCCTCATCGTAATGCTCATCATATTTCTCGATGCCCCGGAGCAACGCATCCAGTGCCTTGTCCGGTCTGCCAAGCTTCATGTTATTCTCGTAGGATTCGTAGAGCCGTTCCACATACATGACAGTATAGATACGGTCTTTCAAATCCTGATCTTTTTCCTTTACCTCCACGCCAGATACTTCGTCATATGCCAGACGATATCGCTGCCGTTCGAAATAATTCGCCGCTTTCTTGATTACCTGCGAATAGTTAAACCGGTTCGTGCCGAGCACGACTCCGGCTGCAAGCGCAAAAAACAGCACAAATACGACAATGACGGTCGGTGTTGAAACCTTTTTCTGATCTTTTTCCGCTTCGAGTTCTGCCGCATAGGCTTCATCTTTTTGTCGTTTTTTGTCGGCTTTTTCCTTCTGTTTTGCTTTATCCTTCGCCTGCTTCGCAGTAAGCAGCTCCTGCTTGGCTGCGTCCTTTTCTTCTTTTTTTGCTTCCCGTTCTGCCTGTTTTTTCTTCTTTTCGGCTTCCCTCTTCGCTTTCTTCTCCTCGAACAAAGCTTCCTCTTCTAAGTCATCCTCATCCGGCTCACCGAAAAGGATCTCGGAAATCGTTTTCTTTTTGTGCTCTGTCTCTTCTTCCTCGATCTCCGCTTTTTTCTTCTCTGCTTTTTTCCGCGGCTGCTTCACCTTTTTTGCCGGTTTCTCTGGTTTTTCTCCGATATCCTCGATATCATCCAGATCTCCATTTAATAAACTTTCTGCCATAGAGGACTGTAACAATGCATCCAGACTATCCTCATCTGCCGTATATGGGCTTTTCGCTTTGTCTGTCGTCTCTTCCGCTTTGTCTGTCGTCTCTTCCGCTTCGTTGTATCCGAGATTCATCGGATCCAGCAGAGATTCATCAAACACGCCCTCTGGCAGCGCAGTATCTTCCTGCATCTGCATATCTGCTTCGCCAAACACATCAGTATCGTCCGTCTGCGCCACCTGCTCTTCCTGTGGCGGTTCTGGCTTCAAATTCTCCTGATTTGCCTTCTCTATCAGGGCGTCCAGATTCATGTCATCTGTCTCCTGTTCCTGCGGCTTCTTCTTTACGACCGGATTGGCACCTGCGTCCAGCTTTGTGATATCGACATCGTCAAAATT
>ERZ808270.1436-NODE-1436-length-10139-cov-3.209937_pt1 | contig 10139 bp, 13 predicted proteins | sample MGYA00521082_ERZ808270 | MGnify/ENA primary metagenome ERZ808270 (study PRJEB31516, sample SAMN03275594) | gut metagenome | biome: mammalia-associated habitat; material: feces | host: Papio cynocephalus | place: Kenya | collected 2012-07-27 ...
TGGCGGAATAAATGTTGCTCCCTCAATCGTACATCCTCTTGGTCCTATCCAATTCTGTGTCGTTCGGATTTTTCCGGGCGTTCTTTGCGATCCTCTCACACTATCTAATATAATTTTATGCATTTCATTTACAAGTTCATAATTTATTTGCTTTTTCGTCTGCAAATACGTTTGCGCATATTCGATTGTTTTCTTGAGATTTTGTATTTCCTGATTATCATCTGTTTTTTCCATATATTTCAGATAAAACATTTCATCCTGAGATATCTGTGTTCCCTCAATCTGTGTCGATTTATAACTTTCATTTAATATTACGGAATCCAAGAAAAAGCTGGCATCAAATTCCAACGTATTTAACAATGATTTGTATTCCCCATATTTTACATTTGCTTCTGAAATCAGTTTTAACATATCTTTATCTATTTTATAGTCCAAAGGCATACTTTTTGCTTTATATGGTTCCATATATTCACACCCCTTTTCATTTATAGTAATATAATACCACTCAGGATCAAAAAAATCACTGTTTTTTGAAAAAACAGTGATTTTTTTGATTTTATAATTTCTTTTTTCACTACTTTATATAAGTCTAGGTTTATTTTACCACATTTTTCACACGAGCCAATCTGCGAATAAATTCCTGATTCTCGCTATGGGAACGGATTCCGATACGAAAGTATGTATCATCAAGTCCCACAAAATCACCGCACGCCCGAATCAGGACACCCACGTCAAGCATCCGTTCTTTTAGGTTCGGTTCATCACGGAATAACAGGAAATTCCCATATCCATCATAAACCTCTGCCACCAGCTCACGCAGACGCGGCGCGAGATATGCACGCTCCTCCTGTAGATTCTCGCGTGTCTTCGCCAGATATTCCGTATCCGATAATGCCGCAATACCTGCCGTCTGTGCCGGAATCGACGTGTTCCACGGCTGAATCCTCGCGCGAATCCGCGCCTGCAGCTCTGCATCGCCACAGACCAGATCCCCAAGCCGGAGTCCCGCCATACAATAAATCTTCGTAAACGCCCGAAGCACAAGCAGTTGCGGATGCTCTGCCAGATACGGCAGCATACTATACGCCGCTTCCTCCTCCAAAAATGGCAAAAAGCATTCATCCACACAGACATACGCCTGCATCTCCTCCGCCTTCGCAAGCACGCGCAGGATCTGCGCCCGCGTAAATAATGTCCCGGTTGGATTGTTCGGATTGCACAAAAATACGAGGCGAATTGAATCGTCCAGTTTCGCAAGTAGACGTTGCATTGCGGTTTCAGAATCAAACTGCGATCCATCCTGTCCGTCCATATCATCAGCGCATCCATCCACATCTTCACATCCTGCATAACACATCTCGCCCCCACCGGCGGCGACGGCTTCTGCATATCCGGTAAATGTCGGTGCAATCGTTAACGCCTTCCCGGAAAGTGTCTGTCCAAGCGCAAACAGAAGCTCAGCTGCGCCATTTCCCGGAATAATCCTCTCCGCCGGAATCCGCTTCGCCTTTGCAATCGCATTACACAACTGCTCCGCCTTGTAATCTGGATATCTGCCGGTCAGCACAATGCCCTCATGCGCTGCCTGAATGCTGGCAAGCGGCATGCCAAGCGGATTCACATTGATAGAAAAATCATATTCAATTGGATTTCGGTAGACATCGCCACCGTGGGTATAGTTATACTCCATGTTTTATTCCTCACATTTTTATGAAACCGTTATTACTTCACATATCTTTGATTCTTACTATTCGGTTTATCAGGTAACGTCATTCTGATAATCCCCAGTTCAATTGCCGGATTGATATAATTTTTTCTAAGTGTTTCTTTCGACCGCAATCCCAGTGCTTCCATAATGGCATTTGATGTATATGGTATATCATACTCCATCACATCTAACATACGTTTTACATATTCTGACGTTTCAGAGTCTGATTTGCGAATCTGTGCGATCACTTCGTCAAGAATCTGGCAAATCATCTTCAGCATAAATTCGATAAAGCTATCGAAATTACCATTGACATGACATTGTGCGATTGCGTCATAATATTCTGTCTGATATTTTTCTATCTGGCACTCCAATGGAATATACTCAAAAATATTTCTCCAGCGATACAGGATAGCCATATGCCACAATCTTGCCATTCTTCCATTTCCATCTGAGAAAGGATGAATAAATACAAATTCATAATGAAATACTGCCGCTAATATAAGCGGATGAATCAAACCTTCATTTTTCTTCATCCATGTAAATAAATCATTCATCAAACTGTCTACCATCTGTGGCGGCGGTGCCACAAAAATGCATTTATCTCCGGAAAATACTCCTTCATCGCCTTTTCTGAAAGCTCCCGATTCATTGACCGTTCGGTATGTCATAATTCCATGTACTTTTTTTAGATCTGTTATGCTGAACGGATTGATGTCCGAAATATGCCCATATGCTTCATATGCGTTTTTTACTTCCTGAATTTCCTTCTGGTCGCCAAGAACCAGATGTCCGTTTATAACGTCCCGAACCTCTGACAAGGACAAGGAATTCGCTTCTATCTTCAGCGAAGAATGTATGGACCGAATTCTGTTATTTCTTCGCAAATGCGGTCTGGATTCCAGCTCTCTATGACCATTGATTTTTCCTATTTTTTCAGATATCTTCGAAACAAGCTCCAGCATTTTATCTGATATTGTATATGGCGGTATATAATTTTGCATTTCACCAACTCCATCTTGCTTATTATCTTGCTTACTATCTTACTATATATTTTATCCGAAATCAATTAAAAAAGCCCACTGACGCACTTTAATTCTAACAAATGCACCAGTGGGGGTATTATCTTATGCAGCCTTCTTCTTTTTCTCTCGTCTTACAAAAAGGGACGCACACAAACCTGCAAAAACAATCGTCACAATTACAAGTACCGGAATTACCGGAATCGGTGAGACACTTGCATGTATCAGCTTTAATCCCTGATACAGTGTGTACACACCAAAGATAGAGAAGATCACAAATGCAAGAGTATTCAACAATCCGTCCGGCGTCTTGCTCTTCAACAGATATCCAACCAGCATGCCCAGCATGTCCGCTGCGAAAAGTCCGAGCGAGCATCCAATCCATACAACAAATGCAGCACCCATACCTTCATTTGCACCAAATGTGATAGCGGTAAGCTGTGTCTTATCGCCAAGCTCTGCAACGAAGAATGTACAGAACACAGCAAGTGGTGCGAACTTAATCTTTGTCTTGCCGCCCTCTTCCTCTTCTTCGTCGTCCCCGGCAATCGTGGATGCGGCGAAATAAAGAAATGCGAGTGCCGCGATCGTCTTGATCACCCATTCCGGAACAAACTCACTGACAAGCCCGCCTGCCAGCACGGCAAGTCCGTTCAGCACAAGAATTGCAACACCCGTTCCAAGTATAATGTCTCTTAATTTGTATTTTGAAGTGAGCGCAATCAGCATCAGCTGTGTTTTATCGCCCATCTCTGCTATAAATTCGGTAAAAAAAACTTTGAAGAATAATATCATTCGTCCAATCTCCCATTTATCTTATTATGATATAAACCGCATATGCCGCATAAAGCGCAACCATACACAAGCCCTCCACCCGGCCGATTTTCTTTCTGGTTGCTGCAAATATCCACACTAACACGGTAAATACGATCAATACACACAGATCAATAATATTTTCCCTGATAATGCTGATCGGGCTGATTGCGGATGCTATACCAAGTACCATCAGTATGTTAAATACATTGGAACCGATGGCATTTCCAAGCGCCATATCCACTTCATTCTTTCTGGCTGCCACGATAGATGTGACAAGCTCTGGAAGCGATGTTCCGATTGAAACGATCGTAAGTCCGATCAATGTCTGGCTCATGCCAAGGTCGCTTGCGATTCGCGATGCTGCATCGACCGTCACATCTCCGCCGACGGCAATTGCAATCGCACCGCCAACGATAAACAGGATGCTTACAGGAACGGAAACAAGTTTAATCTCTTCGTCCGAACCACCTTCGATCTCAACCTTCTTGCCTTCCTTGCTTGATTTCATTGCAACCTTAACCATGTAAATAATGTAACCTGCAAAGAATACAATAAATATCGCACCATCCAGATGTCCAAGCGTCATGCCTGACTTATCACCAAGTCCGATAATTCCCAGAAGCATCAAGAGTCCGGCACATATGAGTGATAATGGGATATCTCTCTTGATTGTTTCTTTCGCAACATTGACCGTTGCCAACACCGCGCACACACCGATGACAACCATCAGATTAAAAATGTTGGAACCGACAACATTACTGACCGCAAGCTCGTTATTGCCAGTGATTGAAGCCGATACACTGACCGCGGTCTCCGGAAGGGATGTGCCCATTGCAACGATTGTAAGTCCGATAATGATAGACGGCACATGCAGCCGCTTGGCGACACTGGAACTTCCCTCCACAAAGAAGTCCGCACCCTTAATAAGCAGAACAAAGCCTATCACAAGGATTACAAGCACCAGGGCAAATGGGGCGTTGTTAATGAATTTTTCCATGTTTTCCTCCTTTTCTCTCTCCACAGCAGTACCGTCAGCCGAAACACCTACGATTGAAAATATACCCGGCAGGTAAAAAAAGACTCATGTATATCAATTACATGCCTGTGTAGATTATTGCACAAGCAGTTAATTGATATACATGAGTCTCATTATTTAAGATTTGCCAGATTATACTCTCAATCTATAATCAGAATGTTGACAAACCACACTTTCGCGCTAACTACTCCCTCATGGAATGTTAAATTACTTGATAAATATTATCAAATATCGTTGGGTGTGTCAACAAGTTATTTCGGTAATTATCCTATTCAATATATTTTCTACTACAATTTTGCCAATGCCTTTTCCCATCCGAGATTTTCATGGTTTACATTGTTCTTGTGGATGTCATCGATTACATCCCAGTAGAACTCCTGCATTATGGTAAAATCAGCTTCGCTTGCTTGTTGAAATTTCATGTTTTTCTCCTATCTTGGGGTATTTTTAATTATTTCTGCCTCCATGCCATTACATAATCTTTTTCCCCTGTAGCTTCATCCACGCCGCTATACTGAACCACAAAGCCTTCTCTTTGATAAAAAGATATCGCCGATGTGTTTTTTATGTATACGTTCAAAAATAATTTCTTCCTTGTATTCTTTGCATAATTCAACAGAATTTTGCCTATACCCTTCGATTGCATTTTATCAGAAACAAAAATACCCTCAATGTATTCGCCATTGAGTCCTATAAACCCCTGTATTTCCTGATTGCCCTCATACACATAGACTTCTGCTTGCGTCAACATATCCCTAACTAATTCAAAATTACTTTTCCAGTATTGATCGGAAATAAAATCATGCGCCTTTAGATTGGTATCTAACCATATCTCAGCAACTCTATTTATATCCTTTTCCTGTAATTCTCTAATCATAACGGCAATTCTCCAAAAATCTCAATTAACGAATCTCATTAAACAAATTGCTTCATCCGCTCTAAATAATCCGTCTTATCCGCTTCCGTAATTTCCCGGATCACCTTGCACGGATTTCCAACTGCGATCACATTCGATGGGATGTCTTTCGTGACAATGCTTGCGGTTCCTATAATCGTGTTATCGCCGATTGATACACCTGCAAGCCTCTCCCATTCTGTCATTTTTATTTACTCCTTTGTTGATAAATTTTTCCATCCTCAAAACCGAAAAAACCAGAACAGTTTCCCACCATACGGATTTTTCCTGCTGATCAGCAATGCAGATATTGCGTGTAACAGCAAGAATCCACCTCCTATTATTGTCATCACCATATTAGAAATATTCTTTTTGTAAGTCATACGAAATCCTCCAATTATCTAACGGTTCATCAAATTAAAAATGGCATGAAATAAAAAGGCTTCAACAATAAATTTTCCTCTCTTCCGACATCTTTTTGCGATATTAAATATACTTTATTCACATTTTGAGAAAACTTTTTAGAAAATTCCTTTATTGACTCGTGTTTTCCTGTCCCGGAAGACTTAATCTCAAATGCATTTATCTTGCTTCCTTCTGATATTAAAAAATCCACTTCATAGTAATGTGTACTTCCATTCTTTTCCCATGTATGATAAAACAATTCTCTTCCAGATGCAGCAATCATTTGTGCTATAAGATTCTCATATAAATAACCTAAATTGGCAGGTAATTTATCAGAAAGCAGCTTCGCATATACATCATTTTCCGTTACCGGACGGTCAATAAACAATAACGTAACAAATAACCCCGTATCAGAAAGATACAATTTATAACTGTTAAAATCTTTTGTATTTGTCAGACTGACTCTTGGATTTGTAGAATTGTAACATGGTAAAACCGTTTTTGAATCAATCAATTCATACAACAGTTCTTCTGCTTTTGTATTATTTTTCTTTCCAATTGCCGTTGTAATACGATATTTTCTAGTATCCTTTGCAAGCTGAGCCGGTATAGAATGATACAATGCCGAAATTCTTCCAGAATCATCAATCTTCTTAAAATCCTCTTCATATAACGAAATAATCTGTCTTTTAACCATATCAATCTCTGAAAAATTCTTTCCATTGACATAGGCTTCTACTGCCTGTGGCATTCCTCCCACTGCCATATATATTCTCAGATCTCGCATTAATTTACGATTGGTTGCCTGTCCGATGGCTGTTCCACAATCATAAATCTCATGTAAAAGCTCATAGTTACTCCCCGTCGCATCGCAAAATTCCTCATAGTCCATAGGATATACCTGTAACCTCATTTCCTCTGATGGAATTAAAATATCTTTTACATTTTTCTTTATTGATATAAGAGATCCTGTTTCCAAATAACTGTATCTGCCATCAAACACAAGATGCTTGATCGCCTGTCTTGCTTTAGGAAATAGTTGAACTTCATCAAAAATAATAAGAGACTCATGCTCATATAAAGTGATCCCCGTTTCCGCCTGTAACCTGAGAAAAAAGATATTTAAATTTCCTATATCATCAAAACAGTCCAATATATTACTTGTTGTTTTTGAAAAATCAATCAATATATAAGATTTATACTCATTCTTTGCAAAATTCTCCGCTATCGTTGATTTGCCAACTCGTCTGGCTCCTTCTAACAACACAGCATATTTATCTGAATATAAATTTTTCCATTCTAATAGTTTGTCATATGCTTTTCTTTTAAAATACATATATACCTCCCAATATGCTTCTCCAACTTTTCTGCACTCATTATATCAAAAATGTGTCATTCTTCAAGATTTTTATATTGTATTATGTGCTTTTCTTCAAGATTGCATGACGGTTTTTTGTAACTTTCTTCAATGTTTTATCTCAATTTCATCACCATACATGAATCGGATGCCTGAAACCCTAATGCTTCATACAAAGGTCTTCCCATCTCTGTTGCATCCAGACTTATCTCTGTCACTCCATTTTCTTTTGCCTCTTCAATCAAAATCTCAACCATTTTCGTAGAGATGCCTCTTCTTCTGTGATCTGCACGGGTATAGACATTCATTAAATGCGCCCGATTGCCTGTCGGATGCGAGAATGTCGGCATAATCCATATATAGGATAGGCTTGCACAGCCTACGGGAGTTTCCCCATCAAGTGCAATAACCGTTGTCTGCTCACCTGCCTCAAAATACTTCCTGCTCTCAGAGATAAAATTCTCATCATATTCATACTCATCGGTCAAATCATTCACTTCTCTAAGCATTTCAAGTCTCAGCTTCATGAGAATTTCCATATCATCTTTTGTAGTCTTTCTGTATATAATCTCGCTCATTTCCTACTCCCTTAACAATCTATCCAGCAACATCTGCCGATTGTTTATAAACATTTCTGTTACCTGATAGCTCTCTGTATCTTCATATTCACACAGATGTATGCGTCCAATAAAGTTGATTTACCGCTGCCATTTTCTCCGACAAAAAGAGTGATTGGTTTATTAAAATCAAGTTTTTCAACACCCTTAAACGCCTCTATTCTCTTCAAATACACCTTGTATGAATTGATCGTTCATCGAATCACCTTCCTGTAAAGAAACTTTCTAATCTGCATCTCGATTTTCTTTTCTGCTCAACTATGCGGTCTATTAAATTCAAGAATTTCTAATCTTATTAACATTTCGATTCATCAAGTGTCTTCCTAAATTTCTGTATAAAAAAGCCTTCACCGCAGACATTTCCTGATGATGCTCCTTTAGCAGATCATCTGGTGAATCATAAATTCCAAAATCCTGATTGATTCCCTCGCTCTGAATATATGTATTATTTCTGTCAAAATCAATAACCGGATTTTTGAAATCCTTCACCGCCACGCCATAACCACAAAACGCGCCCGTGCAATCGCTATTTTTTATTTGCAATTTTCTCAAATATTGTTTATCAAGAATAAATGCCTCTAGCTCGTACCATGTATCTTCAAAATACACTTCAACCCAGCTATGCAGCACATTTCGAGGTGCATTTTTATATACTATTCCTGTCATTGCTCCCTTTTGCAATTCCTTATCAATGGTAAATCCATGTACTCTGCAAGGAATATTACAAGCTCTTAGCAGCGCCATGAACAATGTTCCCTTTGTATTGCACTGCCCATAACCATCCGCCAAAACCTTTGATGCACAAACCGTATCATCAATATTATATCCGAACAAAATTTCATCTCTTACAAACGTGTAAATTGATTTTAATCGTTCAAATTCTTCTATGTCGTTCCAGTTTCTATCCCGTATCAATTGCTGTATATTTTTGCTTGAATAATCCAGCATTTTTGTTTCTCTTAAATATTTTTCCATGCTATTTCTCCAAAATATTTTAAGTTGCAGATTTATATTTTCCTATCTGATCAACTGTATGATCAACCAGAAATTTAAGAAATCTTATACATATCGTTCTTGTAAAACATTATTGAATCGCTTTTTTCAGAATTTCTTAGAACGGCAAGAACATTAAACACATCTGGAAATGGCGAAACCATACCCATACATGCCATGCCAAAATTCAATCCATTAAATACTCTAAATTCAGCAGGACTAATTACAAATAATATAAATGGAACTAATCCAAGAACAAATGGCAACAGGCACATCAATATAAACCGATTTCGCTTTAATGGATATGATGCTAATGCAACAAATGTTGTCTTTCCTTTTATTCTTCCTATTGTTACATCTGCTTCCTTGGGATAAACAATTCCATGTAACCACTCATGAATTATTAACAATATAAAACCGAAAGCAAATCCAACCAGAATAAATATTGGTGAGATTACAACTGTCTTGCATATTATCGTTTTACAAAGCATAGCAATAAAAAGGAAAACACATAGAATTGCAGCAATTGGCACTGCTTTTTTCATCAGTTCACCGACACTCTGCGGTGTTTCTATCTTTACTGCGCCTTCCGACAAATTTCCTGTTTGATATTTATTTATATCATTTATTGACCACACAATTTTTATCATATCAACTTCCTGTTCTTCTGTATAATCCTTTGCATTTACACTATGTACCGTATTATAAAACAGTTTCGCCATCTGCTCACAGTCCGTCGTTTTGTATTCTCTAAGTTTCATCTTTTGTCCTCATAAGCTGGAAGTTGTCGATGCCTTATTCATAATCAATTCTCTCAATTTTAAAAATCACCGGACGTGTACCATCAGAACAACAAGTAATCATTTCATTTTCGTTCTTCATCCAGCCTTTCATGATAGAACCACCCTGCAAACCTGTATAGATGTACCGTGAAATCGCATCCCATGCTTCGGAGCAAAACGGCATTTTCGGATCTCCAGCAACAGCATCTGCATCGCCATTGGTCTTGACCAGCGTATTTAGCCCCATGTGCCAGAAGTCATCCCGCTCATCATCCCGATAAAAGACAAACTCGTCACCAACATTATAACAAGGACAGGCACCAGAATCAGGATCAGCACAATATTGCTGTTGCAATTCTGAATATAATTTCTTGTCCAACACGGTTACTTTCACTTTATGTTTCATTGTCTTTGCCTCCTTTAAATTCCGATTTGTTTCCTTACAGTTCCAATGAATTCTGATTTAACAAAAAATCATACAAGCCAATATGCACAATACCATCTTCAT
>ERZ808270.1438-NODE-1438-length-10116-cov-6.949110_pt1 | contig 10116 bp, 4 predicted proteins | sample MGYA00521082_ERZ808270 | MGnify/ENA primary metagenome ERZ808270 (study PRJEB31516, sample SAMN03275594) | gut metagenome | biome: mammalia-associated habitat; material: feces | host: Papio cynocephalus | place: Kenya | collected 2012-07-27 ...
CACCCGCCGTCTGTCCGCTCAAGGCATCGAGGGCGTTATTGAGCACACCTTTCTTTAGAAGTTGAGGCTCAACGATGCTCATGGAACCATTGACATGCAGAGAATCCAAAGCAAGAAATTTCTGTTCCTGTGCCTGCATGGGTAAAGGAATCGTTGACAACATCAGCATCGAGCTAGCCGAATACCTGAGTAGTTTCTTAGAAGAGAAAATAGAGTTTGTCATCATTCACTGTTTTAGGTTATTCCTAGTTATGGGGGCAAAGTTATAAAAAAAATCCATTCCAAGCAATTTATTCAAGAAAAAAATGCTTGAAATGGATTTTTTAACGAACAATAGCTTGGTCATTGCCCCTATATTCCACATTTTTTTGTGATGCAACATATCCCCATATCGGATAGTATTTTTATTTCTTCACCGCTTTCGGAGTCCAGTTGTTGAAGAATCTCAACACTTTCTCCTCATTATATCCTTTACCTTCCTCCAAGAAGCTAGAGTCCTGAATGTGAAGCACTTTTCCATCTCCATCCAATACCACAAAGACTGGGAATCCGAAGCGTTGTGGATTATCCAATCGACGCATTAGCTGAACAGCCTTCTGCTGAGCCGCGTCACCACCCGACTTTCGAGGATTGTAATTCACATGGATATAAACAAAGTTATCGTTCACCACCTTGTTGACTGCCGTATCCTTCTCCACGAAATCAGCAAAGCGCAAGCACCATGGACACCAGTTTCCACCCACTTGGCAAACGACAAATTTATTCTCTACTTTCGCCTTGCTTACAGCTTCGTCTATTTGCTGCATCGGGTCGATAGTCTCATCATACACTTTCTTTAATACTCCCTGAGCATTTGCCATCAGTACCACCAAAAGCAGACTGAGAGCCAAAGTTACCATTTTCTTCATATTGTAAGTTCTTACTAATTAAATTTCAGAATGCAAAAGTATAGAAAATTGTTGAAACCTGCAAAAAAACGAATAAAAAAAAGGCCACATTCACTTTTTAGAATGCAGCCTTTAATTGTATTTTATCGTATAAGGACCTTCTTACCTTTATGAATATAAATACCTGGCATACTTGGCTTATCCGAGAGTTTGATACCTTGCAAGGTGTACCAAGCAGACTTATCATATAGCTGCTCGATATGAGAAATTCCTGTAACAACCTCTTCCTCCACGATGTGAGTAAAGTTTCGCCAAACATCGGCATTCATGTAAGCTTCCTTCGTGCCATTTGGAACATAAAGGATACACTTGTCGTAATCAACAGCACCATTGAAGATACCTTCATCAACCACATAAGGAACAGATGAACGGCAATGTATCTCCTTGATTGCATCATCGCAATTAAACATCCAATTGTTTCTAAACTCAACATAATTAGCTGGCAATGTAACTTTTTGTAAATTTCGACATGCTCCAAAAGCCTCATGTCCACATTTTACTACATTATCACCTATGACAACTTCGTTCAGATAATAGCAAGCATACATAGCAAGACCATCAATCTCCACTACAGGCACCCCTTTTACATAAGCAGGAATTTCAACCTTTCCACGATATGGATTGTAGCCTCTTACTACTTTTAGCGCAGAGCCATCTTCTGTATATCTATAGTAGATGCCATCTATATACATCAAACCATCATCATCGCTGATAGCACAGACATCCAAGGTGTCAGTCGCTGACGCATACTCATTGTTTCCGTCTTGGATAGCCACCAACAGATACATACCATATTGAGGGAATGTTATCTTATTACCATCAATTTGAGGAACTTGATAAGCAGATTCTACTCCTGGTACCCGAACATAGGAATATCTGACAGGAAGGCCAGATGATGCCGTCGCAGCCATTTCTATAGTTGAACCTACCTTAGCTTTTATCTCTTGATTCCAAGTGATAGTTTGATTTTTAAGCTCTCTCTTCAGAACTGTGAGTGTACCAGCAATGTACTTTGCCACTTCGTAATTGTCAGCCTCCACACCAGACACGGTAATAGGATATTTACCAGGAGCGGTTTCCGACGTTGCCGTTGCCTCGAAAGTAGGTTGCTTAGTCAAGACTGCTTCATCCTCACCATTTTTGAAGCCTTCATAATGAGCAGTGAACAATGGAAGTTCATCGCCTTGCGTCATGACTACATCATCAGCCGTTACGGTTAAAGGAGCTTTCGTTATCTCCAATGTGCCAGGAACAAATGTCACATTATAGTTCTTGATAGTTCCCTTATTTATTTCAATAGGATAAGTACCAACTCCTGTATTTTTATCTGCAGAGCAGACTATCTCAGGTTCTCCGATAAGTGCTCCACCTTCTGTTTCAAACTCAAATACAGGGTTCTCATCACCATAAACACGTGAGCTGTTCTTCACCTTAACAGTTACAGGAGACATATCCATTTCAACGATATGTCCAGCAAAGTAATCCCAACCAGGAGCTGTCTCGTAGGCTTCCTTGCTACCGATAGGGACATAGAGGGTGACATTATCTGGAAGATCTTCAAAAGTTCTGTCTGGAAGAATGCAAGTTGGTGGCACAGGATTCAAGCTAAAGATAGATTTTAGATTCATAGACACGCCCCAAAAAGCGTCTGTATAAACAGTTTCAAGACTAGTTCCCAAAACTACCGTTTCCAAACCATGATCCTCTGTCAAGAATGCGCCCCAAACCTCTTTTACAGAATTAGGAACAACGATTTCCTTAATTTTAGAACACCAACGTATAGCTTGAGGCCCAATACTTACCAACCCCTCATTAAGCTTCAATGATGTCATATTGACACATGACGCCAAAGAGTTTGCACCTAATGCTTTTACATTAAATTCTACTCCATTTGCCTTTACGACAGCTGGGATTTCCAAAGCACCTGAAACATCATGTGCATTATCCCATCCTTCAACATAATCCTCCTTATTCACCATTTCAACGTTGAAAGGATATACACTCGTCACCTTGAATATCATTGGCAAGTTTTCCTCACAATTGTTGATAACATTAGCAGTAATAATATCACCAACCTTTACGATATTGGGATATTCTGCATCATGATATTCCGCAGAGGACACTTCAGATTTAACTTCACCTTTGACTACTATCGCCTTGATTTCACAAGAAGCATACAAATTGACTGGCTCTATATATTTCCTTGCATTTTCATTTGGCTCAGTACCATCTAAAGTATAGTATATGATAGCATTCTCCGTATCCGTTGTTATACGCAATGTTGCGTTATCGGTTGAAATAACAGGCTTTGCCATTTCTGTTACCGTCAAAATACCTTGCTCATAGCTTATCTCATAATTATCGGCCTCAGCACCACCAACAAACACAACGTATTCAGCAGGGGCACTCGACTCATTCGCCTCGCAAGAGAAGACTGGCTGCTTGGTCAGCACACTCTCGGTCTCACCGTTCTTGAAACCTGCATAGCTTGCCTTGAAGACAGGCATCGCTTCTCCTTGTTTCTTGGAATAGTTACCTGCGGAGATGACCAATGGAGCCTTCGCAATTGTCAACGTGCCGCCCTCGAAGTGAACGTTGTAATTCTTGACGGAACCCTGACGCAACTCGATGGCATAGCTACCGACCTTGGAAGACTTGTCGGCGGAGCAGACTATTTCTGGAGTGCCCTCCAAGGCTGCACCCTCCGTCTCGAACTCGAGCACAGGATTCTCATCACCATACTCTCGACTGTAGCTCTTCGCACGAACTATCACAGCATCCGCCTCGGTGACGGTCAAGCGACCTTGCTCATAACGTATCTCATAATTATCTGCCTCAGCACCACCAATGGGCACTGCGTAGTCAGCAGGGGCACTCGACTCATTCGCCTCGCAAGAGAAGACAGGTTGCTTGGTCAGCACACTCTCGGTCTCACCGTTCTTGAAACCAACATAGCTTGCCTTGAAGACAGGCATCGCTTCTCCTTGTTTTTTGGAATAGTTGCCAGCGGAGATGGTCAATGGAGCCTTCGTGATTGTCAACGTGCCGCCCTCGAAGTGAACGTTGTAATTCTTGACGGAACCCTGACGCAACTCGATGGCATAGCTACCGACCTTGGAAGACTTGTCGGCGGAGCAGACTATTTCTGGAGTGCCCTCCAAGGCTGCACCCTCCGTCTCGAACTCGAGCACAGGATTCTCATCACCATACTCTCGACTGTAGCTCTTCGCACGAACTATCACAGCATCCGCCTCGGTGACGGTCAAGCGACCTTGCTCATAACGTATCTCATAATTATCTGCCTCAGCACCACCAATGGGCACTGCGTAGTCAGCAGGGGCACTCGACTCATTCGCCTCGCAAGAGAAGACAGGTTGCTTGGTCAGCACACTCTCGGTCTCACCGTTCTTGAAACCTGCATAGTTTGCCTTGAAGACAGGCATCGCTTCTCCCTGTTTCTTGGAATAGCTACCAGCGGAGATGGTCAATGGAGCCTTCGTGATGTAAAGAATACCAGAAACATACGAAATATCATATTTCTCAGAAACCGCACCAGAAGCACTGATTTCATATTCTCCAACCTTACTTTTGGCATCCGCATTCACAGAAACAACAACAGGCGAAGAAAAACCAGCCTCAGAATCACCATCTCTAAAACCCGAATAAGAAACCTTTAATTCAGGATTATCGTCTCCATAAACACGAGTAGCATTCCCTACCTGTATTGTCAAAGGAATCTTCACAACAGTAACAGCACATTTTGCTTGAACAGCATTGTCGGCAGAAGAAGCAATAATATTACATTGACCAGCAGTTTTTGCCAAGACCGCCCCACTTGCATCTACCGTTGCAATCTCTTCATTGTCAGACTTCCACAGAATAGTTTTGTCCGTACAATTCTCAGGCAACAAAGACGCTGAAAGTTGACGTGAATCGCTCACCGCCATTTGCAAGCTACTCTCTTTGATAGAAATCGAAGTTGCAGGAACATACTTCACATCCACGACAAAGGAGATAGGTTCCATCCGATAGGTACGAGCCTTGACATCTGAGAAAATGATATTTTGTACCTTAACAGTCTGATTGCCAGAAATACCTTTCTCAGCCTTTATCCACATATCCAAAATTGAACCTACAGTACCCGAAAACAGCGTATTGTCGGAAGACAAACAAATGATGCGAACCTTATTATTATCCAATAATTTAGTTTACAGTTGGTGATTGCCGCATCGACTGGTCAAACTTGTTTTAGTCAAATCCAGAGACAAGCCTTTAGGCAAGACCACATCCATTTGGAATGCAGTCATTTGACTTTCGTTGGTCAAATCCAACGAGAAAGCCGTACTAACTTCTGGATGGATTTCTCCACCTTTAACAGAAATAGAATTCTGCTCTTTTGTTCCTACCAAAATTTGTGAGTTTTCCATTTTCACGTCTTGGTTCTTGACATCAGAGAATATGGAATTCTTTAGCCTGATATAGCCACCTGCGAAATCACTAGAAGCTCGTACCGAGATTCGTACCAAAGCCCCCTCATTTCCCTTGATAGATTCACCCTGAGACGAATAGCTCAAGATTCTAACAGAGCCATCCGACACCAAGTTGGAACTTACAGAGAAAGAGGAAGAAAGTCTATCGGTAAGAGATATATCAAAAGCTCCATTCGACTTCGAGACAACACGTAAGCCCTCTGGCAATTCAATGTCTGTCTGAAAGCCACGGAACACCTGACTATTATCCAAACTTAGGGTAATCGTCTTCGATTCACCAGGAACGATGTTCACTGGTTCTATGTAAAAGGCATCTTTTGCCCTTGATGCGAGCGGCAGTGCCAACAACATCAAGAACAAAAGCACCCATGTCTTATTTAGTCTTATCATACCTCAATCATTATTTTACAGTAATCTTGACCACCTGTCCGTTCATCTTCACAAGATAAACTCCTGTCTGCAAAGCAACCTTTGAAACCTCAGTATCAAGACAGAACGACTTCACAAGGATACCCGAAGTAGTATATATATAAATAGGTGTACCCTTTGTACCAGTAATAACTAAGCCATCTGCGGTAGCTTTGACAGAAGCATCGTTCACGGCAATACCACCGATGGAAGTAGTTTCATTGAAACGAGAAGCCAAACGATACCCCTTAGCCTCAACATCAGAACCTATAGCATGGGTTACACGAATCTCCTTACCATCCAGGTTCTTTTTAGAAGATAAACTGAATATAGCCTGTCCATCAACAAACGTGCTATTGCTGAGAGAATAAACGATAACTCGCAAGGTATGGGCTTCCAACTTAGACCAACTCATCTGATGAGTTGTTGCCATCACGCCATTCAACTTCACTTCCACATCATCTACCTGGATAGGTAAAGCGATGTCAGCTTGCAAAGCGGCAAAATTTCCATTATTGTCCAAAGCAATATCTACAGAAGACTTGTCCTGCTGAGAAAGTACCAAACAATCCGAACCTTCGTTAGAAGAAGCTGCATCCATCGTTGGAATGCCATAGCCTTTAGCCATAGCAACCAGCTCTTTTGCCTGCAAAACTTGTTGCATAATCAAGTCCGTCGTACCTGTCACATCAGAAACAGAGATATTACCATCGCTGTTTACATCGGCAGATTCAAATGCGAACGTACCAGTCACCTTATTTAATATATAGTTGACGGTATTCACCGCATCCACAACATTGACCTCATCGTCATCATTGGAATCGCCCTTCAATACCGGCAAGACCTTGACTTGGCATGAAGCCTCCACCAGGCTACCATCTTGTGCGGTAGCCTTGATAATTGCATCACCAGGAGTGACCGCTGATACGACTCCATCCTTGGAGACCTTGGCGACATTCTCATTGGAAGAAGACCAAACATAGTTAGCATTGGTTGCATTTGTAGGAGCAACCGTAGCGGAAAGTTGAGTCTGGTGATTTTTTCTGATTTCCAAGGTCTCGTGGCTCAACGCGATAGTAGAAACCATAGTAGGATCTACGGTAATAGCACAAATAGCCTTGGCGCCACCTCCATCGTTAGCGATAGCATGGATAGAAGTTTGACCAACCTTATGGGCTGTCACTACTCCATCTTCCGAAACGGTTGCAATTGTTTCGTCATCCGACTTCCAATCTATCTTCTTATTCGTAGCAGCATCAGGACCTACCGTTGCATCAAGAGTAAGAGTTTCACCAGCTTTCAAGTGAGCATCAGATTGATTGAGGGTAAGAGAAGATACAAAAACATCTTCGGTCATGGCTTTGATATTACCCCATTTTCTCCAAGTAGCTGATCTCTTATAATTACTAACGACATCAGCAGGTACAAACAAAGTACCATTAGCCACTACATCTTCTGGGAAATTAACCAATCCTGTAGGAACAGGTGATTTTGCATACGACTTTACATACTTGATATTAGTACATCCAGCGAAAGAATTCTCACCTAATGACGAAATATTCTCACTGAGCGAAACCCAATTCAAACCAGTACAGCCTTGAAAGGCTTGCTTACCCACAGATGGAACTTCGCCCTTTACCTCTACATAAGGAAGAGAAGTGCAACCTGCAAAAGACTCCACACCCAAACCTTCCAAAGTCTCTGGCATATTGATTCCTTCCAATGACGTACAATTTTGAAATGCCGATGGACCGATAATCTTCAAAGAACTACCTAAATCAAGTTTTCTCAAAGAAGTACAGTTTGAGAAACTATTATCAGCAACACTTGTCATACTAGCAGGGAAGATAACATTATCCAAAGAAGAACACTCAGAGAAGCCATAGTCTGCTATCTGACTCAGATTTTGACTGAGCCTTACTGATTTCAGCGAAGTACAACCACGGAACCCCCACATACCAACAGACGTAATGTTATCAGGAAGAGAGACATCTTCCAATCCTGTACAATAAGCGAACATAAACTTATCTATCACTCCCACATTCTTTCCTATCGTCAAATTCTTAAGAGAAGAAATATGAGTAAAAGGAGCTCTGTTTGGAGCATCATTCCCCGAATTATCTTTAGTACTATAAGACAACCATCGACCCAAATATAGGGTTTCCATTGGACAATCACGGAAAAGGCCATACTCTTCGTTTGAAGAACCATAGCCCATTTCTATCAAATCAGTTCCATCCTCAAAAGATGCAGCAGTCAAAGACTTACAATTCGTAAACATCTGCGTATCCATCTTGGTCACTACCGTCGGGATAGTTATAGCTTGCAATTTTCCACATTCAGAAAATAGACCTACTTTCAGCCAAGGACAAGAAGTAGATAGTTTAGCACTTTGCAACTCGCAATCATCAGCAAAAGCATATTCTCCAACTGTTGTAACGGCATTAGGTATAACAATGCTTCTCAACTTACTCATTCCACGGAAAGTCCAATTGCCTATAGTAATCAAACTCTCTGGCAAAATTATCACCTCACAATTGTTGACCTTATAAAGCAAATTGTCTTTACAATAAGTAACAGTCCCTGCTTGAGAGAATTTGACATCGGTCAACATTTGCTGATTATAAAATGGCGAAAATCCTTTTGCTTCTGTAATCTCATAATCAATGTTTCTTCCAAGATAAAGAGAAGACAAATTGCAGTTTCCGAACAACGGAAGTTTCTCGTCATATTTAGAACTATTTTCTATTGCAGATGCACCATAACCCAACTTTACGGCTGTGTTAGAATCCTCAAATGAAACATGCGCAAGATTGGCACAAGACGCAAAAGTAAAGCTACCTATAGATGCTAATCTACCTGGGAAAGACAACTCTGTAATCAAAGGACATTTAGCAAACGTATAGTCACCAATAGTCAAAGTTGGCAGATACTGATCATTCTTATTAAAAATTACACTTTTCAAATTCTTACAATCTTGATATGCCAAATCACCTAAAGCAGATAACTGTCCAGGATAAGTTATATTTTCCAAAGATACACAGCCCTTAAATGCAGAAACCTCAATAACAAGAGAATGTTCCGAACTCTCTTCAAAAGTCGTTGAAGCCAAATTGTCACAGCCATTAAAGGCATATCCACCAATACTTTCTATGCCTACAGGGAAGGACATTGATGTCAATTTATCACAATTATCACAAAGATGATTATAAACAAAAGATACCTTTGGTCCAATCTGTACTTCTTCGAGAGTAGTGCTATTTACAAAAGGAGCTGTAGCCCGTCTAACTTGCTGCCACTTGCCATCAACCAAGTCATAAATATAAACTCCATCAGAATATAATCATACTTCAAGTCTCGCCCAAGATACAATAATTCTATTGGACAATCACAGAAGTAGTCGTTCTCTCTGTCTTGGTATGTTCCATTATTGGTCAAGGCATCTATCTTTGCACTACGAGTATTCTTTGAATCAATAGTTAGTACACCGTCTCCATCTTCGAAAGACATTACACTCGTATTGGTACAGCCATAGAAGCTGTTCTGCCCGATAGAAATAACTGTTCCTGGAATAGAGAATTCAAGAATTCCTCTGTTGTTATAGAAAACTCTTGCGCCAATGGTCTCCAGACCTTCCTGCATAGACACCACAGCCAAAGTATAGTCATTATAGAATGCCTCATCACCTATAGACTTTGCTGTAGCAGGAACTCTCATCTCCGAAAGAGCAATACAATTTTTGAAAGCAGCTTCAGGAACGGCAGTCAACGATTTTCCTAATTTTGCAACCGTCAACTTAATACATCCCTGAAATGCACTCTTACCCATTGTTGTAAAATCATCAGGCAAAATCAAAGCTGTAAAAGACTTACAATTAAGGAAAGCACTGGCGCCGATAGACTTCAGTTCTTTACCGACTGTTACTTCCGTCACACTGGAGCAATTTTGGAAAGCTCGTGCACCTATCGTTGTTGTCGCATCAGGAAATGTCAACTTAGTAACATTCGAGCAACCATTAAAAGCATCACTACCAACCTCTTGCAAATCCTCACCAAGGTTCAAGGTTGTCAATTTAGAACATTCTTGGAAAGCAGATGCTCCGTTTTTTTTTATCTTCGGAAGAGAAGTCAATGTCAAAGACGCATTCTTGTAGAACAAATAAGCTGGTATTTCTGTTACTGTTGAAGAGAAAGTTACCTTTGCCAACTTAGGTTGATTATAGAATGCGGAGTAACCATAAAATTGCGGATATTTGTCAAAAGTATTATAAG
>ERZ808270.1440-NODE-1440-length-10113-cov-4.602804_pt1 | contig 10113 bp, 11 predicted proteins | sample MGYA00521082_ERZ808270 | MGnify/ENA primary metagenome ERZ808270 (study PRJEB31516, sample SAMN03275594) | gut metagenome | biome: mammalia-associated habitat; material: feces | host: Papio cynocephalus | place: Kenya | collected 2012-07-27 ...
ATTTTATGAATCAACCTTTAGTGAGTATTATTGTTCCATGTTACAATGTGGAGCAATATCTACCCAAATGTATAGATAGCATCCTCAACCAAACTTACCATAACTTGGAGGTTTGGTTGGTGGATGATGGCTCGCCAGATAGATGTGGCGAGATATGTGACGAATATGCCCAGAAGGATGCTCGCATCAAAGTAATCCATAAGAAAAACGGAGGCTTGTCTGATGCTCGCAATGTGGCACTGGATGTGATGACTGGTGAGTATGTGGTGTGTGTGGATAGCGATGACTATATCACGCCTACACATATCGAGGGCCTTTATCATCTGATAGAGAAGTATGGGGCGGAAGTGGCAGTCAATAATAGTTGTAATTTCTTGGAGGGAACAACGCCGCATCCAGCAAAGAAAGCTGAAAATGACATCGTCTTTGATTCTGGTTTGAAAGCAGTGGAGGCTATGTTCTATCAAGAATTATACGACACTTGTGCGTGGGGAAAAATGTACAAGGCAAATTTGTTTGATGGTATTCGCTATCCAAAAGGTTTACTGTTTGAGGATTTGCCTACTACTTATCGGCTTTTGTTGAAAGCCAGCAAGGTGGTTTTTAATGATGAGCAGAGTTATTTCTATTTGCTTCGCAGTAATAGCATCGAGGGAGCTGCATTCTCACCACATAAGTTGGACAGTGGATTGCAGCTGATGGCATTGATGGATAAGGACAAGGATAAACTGCAACCTATCATCAAGAGTTATAATTGTCGTATCGTCAGCTTCGTTTTCCATCTGTTGTTGCAAATGCCGGAGGGGTATGAGCATCGTAAGAACTTCGAAAATCGCATCAGAAAGGTGCGCTGGTCGGTGCTGATGGACAATAGGGCAAGAAAGAAAGCGAGAGTAGCTAGTTTGCTCTCATTTGTTGGCTTTGGACTTGTTCAAAAGATATTCAATAAGGTAAAAAAGAGAAAGTAATATGTTGATACTTAAGATTATGTGCCATTTGCAAGCTATAGTTTGCATGATGTTTTTTAAGCTGATATACCAATTCGGGGGGGCAAATTGACCGTAGGAAAATCTGTTACCTTTCGTAAGGGATTCTCACTGATGATTGATAAAGGCGCTGAGGTCGTAATTGGTAACAATGTGTTCTTCAATAACTATTGTTCCTTGAATGCAAATGAGCGTATAACTATTGGCGATGGAACGTCATTTGGGGAGAATGTGAAGGTGTATGACCATAATCATTGTTACAAGAACCTAGATGTTCCGATTAAGGAACAAGGTTTTACCACAGCACCTGTCAAGATAGGTAAGCATTGCTGGATTGCCAGCAATGTTGTGATATTGAAAGGTGTGACGATAGGCGATAATTGCGTGATAGGTGCAGGATGCATTGTTTATAAGGATGTGCCAAGCAATACGGTTGTGGTGAATAAGCAGGAACAAATTTTAAAGTGATACTATTTTTATGGAAAAGAAAGAGCATATACTAAACTTGAATTTCTTTCAAGGACAATCCGATTATTTTTTTGAAAATGGTATAAATGAGGAAGAGCAAAAGAACACCTACATTGTTAATGCTCATCGAAGTTTATTGGATACTTGCTACTTGCTTTAAAATTTATCAAATTTAATCTTTAAAAATATGAACCTTATTGCAGATATAGAAAAATTACAACAAGATAGATATGCATACTTGCTTGTAGAAGAATTAAAAAAATGCTTGCAAGGTGAAGAATCTTTTATATATTATAAATTTCCTCTATATAGAGGTGATTTACCAGAGGACTTGCGCCAAGTTCAAGTAATGTTGATTTCTAAGAAACATGGTGTTATCTATTTTAATTGTTTGGATTGTAAACGAAAATTAACGGCAGACGAAGCAGCTTATATGGATGACTTATATGAAAATTTACATGGTCGTTTAAGTCGTGATGTCGTTTTCCGAAGGAATAGAAGAGAGTTAAGTATAGGCTTAAATTCTGTAGTTGTTGCGCCTGATAACTCGAATTTTTATGATGATTCAGACAAGGAGTTCTTATATGTTTCTCTTGACAGAATAAAAGATTTGCTTACAGCTTTAGAACAAGAACATTTGTCTGAAAATGTATTCTTGCATTTGATAACTACAGTTGAGGGCACCAAGAAGGTAATTAGAAAGAAAAATAGGAATGTAATAGAAGGTACAAATGGTAAACGTACAAAATCTCAAGTCTTGAATGATATACAAAATCAAGAAGCGACTTTTGATATTGAGCAAAAGAAAATCGCATTGATTACAATTGATTGTCCTCAAAGAATAAGGGGGCTTGCTGGTTCTGGGAAAACGATAGTATTAACTATGAAGGCTGCATTGTATCATTTACAGAATCCATCCGAGGAAATTTTGTATACGTACTATACAAAGTCTTTGTATGGATTAATACATAGTTTGATAGAACGTTATTATAGGGATTTCTCTGATAATAGAGAGCCTGATTGGAATAAAATACATATCTTGCATGGATGGGGTGGCGCTGGTGTAAATGGTGTCTATTATCAAGGTTGCATGGATAATGGCGTGGCACCTTTAAAATATAGTGATGCAATAGGACATGGGATGGATCCCTTCAACTATGTTTGTTCTTCTTTGCTTTCTCATGATTTAAAACCAAAATATGGATTGACACTTATTGATGAAGGACAGGATTTCCCTAAGTTCTTTTATCGATTATGCTATGCACTTTCTATAAATAAAAAAATAGTTTGGGCTTATGATGATTTTCAGAATATTTTTGATGTGAATCTACAGAATGAAAAGGAAACATTTGGTACAGATACAGAAGGAAAATATCTAGTAGATTTTGAAAAAATTACCAATCCATATAAAGATATGGTTTTGCATGTTTGTTATAGGAATCCAAGAGAAGTTTTGATTTATGCTTTTTGCCTGGGACTTGGTATCTATAATGAGCATGTACTACAGAGATTATCTGATAATGCATATTGGAATAGTTTAGGTTTCTGTGTGGAAAAGGGAGACTCTAAAGATGGTTCTGAAATGATAATTTCTCGCCCGAAAGAAAATTCTCCAAGTTCGTTAAATGAGTCATTTGGAAAGTCTATTTCTATTTTAAAATGTGAAAATTTGGCTGATGAATGTGCAAAGGTCGCAAATCTAATTTCCAATGATATAAAAAATGAAGGACTTAATGCAGATGATATTTGTGTGATTTGCTTAGATGACAAAAATATTGGAGCTTACTATAATCGATTATCAGAAGAGTTGTTAAAAAAGGGAATACGATGTTATAATTTATTGCATGCTCCTTATTCTGCAACAGAGTTCTATTTGGAAGGACTTGTAACTTTGGCTACATTAAATAAAGCAAAAGGTAATGAGGCGGGCATGGTTTACATAATGGGGGTAGATAAAATATTCAATGATAGAAATAATGTGATTTTGCGAAATCGCTTGTTCACAGCTATCACACGAACTAAAGGATGGGCAGTTCTTTCAGGTGAAGGCTCTATCGATTATTGCATTGAAGAGATGACTAAGTTGCAAGATGAAAAGATGAAGTTACATTTTTTACAACCAAGTATAGAAAGTACAAAGACTATCTATAGCGGAAGTGAAAAGAGGAGCAATGATTTGATGGATTTGCATAAGAAAATTGCGGACTTGATAAGTAATGGTATGTCTTTCGAAGATATTATTCGAGACTTAAAACAAAAGTAATATGAGCTCTGGAAAATTTGTTGCTTCTATAAATGAAGCAGCGAAGCTGTTAAAGGAGTTGAATCTTTTAAAAAATGATACGGCATTTCATCGGGGCAAAATTTCAGATGAATTTAAAAAAGTATCGCAAGGAGTTGATTACAAGCTCATATATGATACAGCCGTTAATCATGCAGATTATGACTTATTGCTTATGGATGACTCAATTTTTCAGTTTGAAGAGGATTCTAATCATGACATGAGATTTGCATTTATTCAGTCCCCATATGTATATATGAGTTTCGTTGATTTTCTCTATTCTACCTTTGGGGAAGATGAATGTTTCAAAAATAAATCTCAGGTTGAAGCATTGAAAGCAACATATGAGAATGAATATGAACAGGCTTTGTCTGAGTTAGGTATAAATAACAGAGCTGTATATTTTCGTTATGATGTAGATAGTATTAGATATACGCCTAACATTCATTCTTTTGCACATTTACATATTGGAATTGATAATGATATACGTATTCCTTTTAGAACGATTCTTTCTCCAGTGTCTTTTGTGATTTTTGTTATCAAACATACATATAAAGCTGTATGGGAAGAAGCAATAAAAGATAATACGAGAAGGAAAGTTATTCTCAAATTGGCTAATGATAAAACTATGTTAGATGTCAAATACATGTCGACAGAAGAGCAAATGGAAATTTCAATGCTTTGATTTTTATGTAATTTATAATCAAAAACGAATGAAGATACTCCATATTGGACTGATGATAGGGGATAATTTAAATCTGAGATTCCATTATGAAAGTGGAGAGTAATGAATTTATTAAATCATGAATATACTTTTTATAGGTGGAGCTGGTTTCATTGGCTCCAGTTTGGTCAAGCAGTTCTTGACCAACGAAAAATATAATGTCTTTGTGGTAGAACCAGAGTTTGCTAATGTGTCAAGACTCGATGGGCTGAATGTGAAGATATTCAGAGAGGCATTGGGCAATGTGGATACAATAGAAAATATTTTGGTAACCAATAAGATTGATGTTGTTGTGCATCTTGTATCCACACTGATTCCTGGTAGTGGATATGATGATTTCAACAACGAGTTTAAGAATATGATTTTCCCTTCCATCAAGTTAATGGAGATTTGTGCTAAGGAGAATATCAAGTTTGTGTATTTCTCTTCTGGCGGTACTATCTATGGAAATCGCTCTACTATGCAGCCGTTTGTAGAGACGGATGAGATGGCTCCTATTTCTTACTATGGTTGGTCGAAACAGATGATGGAGAACAGTATCTTGTTTAAGAATAGAACAGAGAAGTTGAAATATCTCATCGTTCGTCCTTCCAATCCATACGGTCATGGACAGAATCTGCATGGCAAACAGGGTTTGGTGGCAGTTGCCATCGGAAAAATCTTAGAAGAGAAGCCTGTCGAGGTTTGGGGCGACGGTTCTGCTATTCGTGACTACATCTACATTGACGATTTGGCAAAGGTCTTCTATCAATTGATAGATAAGAATGTTTGCAATGAGACGGTCAATTTGGGAAGTGGTAGAGGCTATTCTGTGAATGATGTCTTGGCATTCTTGAAGATTATCACCAAGAAAGATTTCAAGATTATCTACGAGAATGCTCGTCAGATGGATGTGTCGAACATGGTGCTTGACACGGAGAAAATGAACAAGTTGGCAAATGTGGAGTTGACCCCAATGTTGGAGGGAATCTCTGCTTTTTATAATGAATCAATAAGTAAATAAAAATGATACGTATTGCAATTATAGCGGGTGTGCTCCATTCGGGTGGTAAGAGAAATCTTATCATGGAGTATTATCGCCATATAGATAGGTCGCAGGTGCAGTTTGACTTCATCTGTGATTCCGACTCTAATGGTATTCCGGAAGAGGAGATAAAGGCTCTTGGGGGTAGGGTGTATAAAGTCGCTCCTTATAAGCAAATTGTCGCACACATGCATGACACTTATCAAATCCTTAAAGAAAATAAGTATCAGATAATGCATGCTTTCGACAATACCCTCAATGTTTTTCCTATGTTCTTGGGCAAAATGGCAGGAGTGAAAGTTAGAATCTCTGAGAGCATATCTAAAGGAGACAAGAATGAGAAGAAAACGATAGTCAAGTTGGCTCTTCGTCCTTTCTCACATTGGTTTGCTAATTATTATATGGCAAATTCCATAGATTGCGGAATCTGGCAGTTTGGCAAGGAAACGTATGAGAAGGGACAGATTAGTATCTTTAAAACCGTAATCAACGCTGATGCTAATGCCTTTGATGCTTCGTTACGTGATGATACCCGAAAGAAGTTCGGATGGGAGAATCAAGTGATTTATGGTTTCATCGGAAGGTATGTAGACCAAAAGAATCCTCTCTTCTTGATAGATATATTCAATGAGATTGCCAAGAAACAGGCCAATGCAAAACTTGTGATGATAGGTTTTGGCGAATTGGAAGCTGCTCTGCATGAGAAAATCCAAGAATATGGGCTGGAAGATAGAATTGAGGATTTAGGTCGTCGTGATGACATCAAGCAATTTTATAATGCTTTTGATGCCTTTTTGTTGCCATCGCTCTATGAAGGGATGCCTGTTGTGGGTATAGAAGCACAATGCGCAGGTTTGCCTATATTCTTCTCCAAGAATATCACAGAGGAGACCACAGCATCTTCATTGGCTCATTATATCGGATTGGAAGAATCACCTAAGGCCTGGGCAGATAAGATTATCCCAATAGTTGATAAGAATATAACAGAGCGAAGAAGCTATTCGGAAGAAGTAAAACAGAATGGTTTTGATTCAATGACAGAAACCAATAAACTTCAAAATTTCTATATGAGTAAACTTAAATATACTAATAAGGGGGGGGTAAATCCAAGAATTAGTATTTGTGAAATGAACCCTATTGGGACATTGATGCCAGTAGTTCCTGGAGAAAGGAGATTAGCGGCATGATGTCACCAATAAAAGTAGCTATAAGTGTAAATAAATGTGATTCTGGTGGTCAGAAAAGTTTGGTAATGGCGTATATGAGAAACTTTTCGCCTGAAAGAGTGAAGTTCGACTTGATAGTGGACGAGGATTCCAACAGTATTCCTTACGACGAGGTGAAAGCCTTGGGAGGAAATGTTTATGTTGTGCCTCCTTATCAGAAGATAATAAGTCACATGAAAGCATTATATAAGCTCTATAAACGAGAACAATATGATGTGCTTTATGCGGCAAACAATACGATGAACATCTTTCCGCTGTTTGTGGCAAAGATGGCTGGAATCAAAGTGAGGGTAAGCGAAAGCTTGACTACTGCATCAAAGTTGGAGAAGAAGAAAACAATGATGAAGAATGTGTTGAAGCGTTTTTCTCATTGGTTCTGCAACTATTATATGGCGAATGGCATTCAAAGTGCAGAGTATCAATTTGGCAAGGCTACTACTCAAAAAGGTCAGGTGGCTATCTTCTTGAATCCTGTGGATGCAGAGAAAAATGATTTCTCGCCAGAACTTAGAAAGAAGACTCGTCAAGAGTTTGGTTGGAATGACAAGGTGGTATATGGAACTATCGCCCGTTTTGAGAAGCAGAAAAATCCAATGTTCTTGATAGATGTGATGAACGAAATCAAAAAAAGACAAGACAATGCTCATTTTGTAATCATCGGTATCGGCTCTATGGAGCAGGAGATGAAGGCAAAGATTGCTGAATGTGGATTCGGCGATAAAATGAGTTGGCTGGGAAGACGTGAGGACATTCGTCAATTCTACAATGCCTTTGATGCCTTCTTGCTTCCATCGCTCTACGAAGGTTTCCCTATCGTTGGAGTAGAGTCGCAAGCCGCTGGTCTCCCTGTATTCCTCTCTGACGCAATCACTCATGAGGCAGGAATAGAAGAACTCGGACATTTTATCGAGTTGAGTAAGTCAGCAAAGGAATGGGCTGATATTATTATCCCTGAAACAGCCAAGCTGATGAAGAATCGAAGAGGTCGCAAAGATTATTTGAAGGCTCATGGATTTGATGCTGTTAGCGAAGCCGAGCGATTGACCCAATATTTTGAGAAAGCTGTTACCGAACAAAAATAAGAATCATATAAATTTATGAACTATATTATCACTGGTGGTACTGGTTTCATCGGTACCCATCTTACAAATTTGATTAAGGAGCGTTATCCTAACGCCCAAGTATATAACCTCGACATCGTAAAGCCTGGCACGCCTAACCCCGTGGTGAAGGATTACAAGCCTGCGCTGAAGGAGGGGCAGAAGTTGCAGAGTACCTTCATTGAGTATGACATCCGCAAGCCTATTGAGAATTTGCCGTTCACACCTACCGAGGATGATGTCATTTTCAACTTTGCAGCTGTGCATCGCACTCCTGGACATGAAGACCATGAGTATTTCGAGACAAATATCCGTGGAGCGGAGAATGTGGTTGCATTTGCTGAGAAATGGGGCATCAAGAAGATTGTGTTCACTTCGAGCATCGCGCCATACGGTGCTGCTGAGGAGTTGAAGAAAGAAACGACGTTGCCTACTCCTAACACGGCTTACGGTATCTCGAAGTTGGTGGCAGAGAAGATTCACATGATTTGGCAGAATGGTGATGCAAAGAATCGTCAGCTTACGATTGTTCGCCCAGGCGTGGTATTCGGAAAGGGTGAGAATGGTAACTTTACCAGATTGTATTGGGCAATCCGTGGTCATAAGTTTGCTTACCCTGCCAGAAAGGATACCATCAAGGCTTGCATCTATGTAAAGGAGTTGGTGAGCTTCATGCTGTATCGTTTGGAACATCATGAGCATGGTGTAGAGTTATATAACTGTTGCTTTGAGCCTGCTTATACCATTCAGCATATCGTTGAGGCAATGAAGAAGGTAACAGGATTGACGCAATTCGTGCCTGATATTCCTAATTGGGTCATTATGCCAATGGCAAGAATGGCGATGCTGATGGGCTCGCCTATGGGCATCTGTCCAGCGAGAGTGAAGAAACTCCAGATTTCCACGAACATCTGTGGCGAGAAATTGAAGTACTCTGGGTATCAGTTTAAGTGGAGCTTCGAGGAGGCATTGGAGGACTGGTTTGAGGATAATGACAGAAAATATTTGAAATAAAATGTTTGTGATATATGAAAGGAATAGTATTAGCTGGTGGTAGCGGTACACGTTTGTACCCTATCACCAAGGGTATCAGCAAACAACTGATACCTATATTTGACAAGCCGATGATATATTATCCTATATCGGTCTTGATGTTGGCAGGAATTAGGGAGATATTGATTATCTCAACACCATTTGACTTGCCTGGTTTCAAACGGTTGTTAGGCGATGGTAGCCAATTCGGAGTGAAGTTTGAATATGCCGAGCAACCATCCCCTGATGGCTTGGCACAGGCTTTCATCATCGGCGAGAAGTTCATCGGGGATGATTCGGTATGCTTGGTTCTTGGTGACAACATCTTCTATGGTGCAGGATTGAACCAAATATTGGCTAAAGCTGTGGAGGATGCAGAGCAGAACAACAAGGCTACTGTATTTGGGTATCGTGTCAGCGACCCTGAGCGATATGGCGTGGCTGAGTTTGATGAGCAAGGCAATTGCCTGAGTATCGAGGAAAAGCCAGAACATCCTAAGAGCAACTATGCTGTTGTGGGCTTATACTTTTATCCGAACAAGGTGGTGGATGTGGCAAAGCACATCAAGCCATCGGCTCGAGGGGAGTTGGAGATTACGACTGTGAACCAGAAGTTCTTGAAGAATAAGCAATTGAAAGCTCAGACCATGGCAAGAGGATTCGCATGGCTTGATACGGGGACGCACGATTCACTGTCGGAGGCTTCCACCTTTATCGAGGTGCTGGAGAAGAGACAGGGCTTGAAAGTGGCTTGCTTGGAAGGCATCGCTTATCGTAAGGGATGGATTGACGCTGATACCTTGCGAGAGAACGCCAAGCCAATGATGAAGAACGATTATGGGAAGTATCTCCTTTCCATTCTTGATGAGGGAACGGAGACTCTGAAGAAAAATTTAGAATATTGAAACCCTTGGGATGAGCTTCCCATAGAATAAAGATTTACTTATAGGATAGGTGAGGGAGAGAATCTGGGCTTTTATATGAGCTACTTTTCGCTCAGTTCTTGAACTCATCTATCTCTTTACAATGATTTCAAAATATGAAGAATATAGTAATAACAGGCGGTGCGGGCTTTATCGGCTCGCATGTTGTTCGCCTTTTCGTCAATAAATATCCTGAGTATAACATCATCAACCTCGATAAGTTGACTTATGCTGGCAACTTGGCAAACCTCAAGGACATCGAGGACAAGCCAAACTATAAGTTTGTGAAGATGGACATCTGCGACTTCGATGCTTTCTTGAAGTTGATGCAGGATGAGCATGTGGATGG
>ERZ808270.1442-NODE-1442-length-10107-cov-2.709411_pt1 | contig 10107 bp, 8 predicted proteins | sample MGYA00521082_ERZ808270 | MGnify/ENA primary metagenome ERZ808270 (study PRJEB31516, sample SAMN03275594) | gut metagenome | biome: mammalia-associated habitat; material: feces | host: Papio cynocephalus | place: Kenya | collected 2012-07-27 ...
TCACCAGCATATCGTGGGCCGCATAGCAGCCATCATCAACCACCGTGCCAACAAGCGCTGGGGGCGCAAGTGTGTGCGCTTCGGGTGGATAGACTTTATAGACGACCGCCAGGTATCGGCAGCCTTGCTCAAGGCTGTGGAAGATTATGGCCGCGCCAAGGGCATGAACGAGATGATCGGTCCGCTCGGCTTTACCGACATGGACCCCGAAGGCATGCTTACATGGGGCTTCGACCAGTTAGGCACTATGCCTACCATCTACAACTATTCTTATTATCCGGAGCACATGGAGTCGTTTCATGAGTTTGAAAAAGACAACGACTATGTGGAGTTCAAGATAATGGTGCCCGATGAAGTGCCGCAAAAGCTCATGAAGCTTTCTGACATGATTCAGAAGCGTTACAACCTGCATGTGCGCAAGCTGACCAAAGCAGACATCTTTGACAGGGGCTATGGCAAGCGTATCTTCAAGCTTATCAACGTGTGCTTCAAAGACCTCTACGGCTATTCCGAACTGTCTGACAAGCAGATACAGCAGTATATCAACATGTATTTCCCGCTGGCAGATCTCAGCTTGATTACGATTGTGGAAGACCGTAGTGCCGACAACAAGATGGTAGCCGCCGGTATCACCATCCCGTCGCTGGCCCGCGCCCTGCAAAAGTGCCGCCGCGGCCGCCTCACTCCTTTCGGATGGTGGCACGTGTTGCGTGCGCTCAAGTTCCACAAGACCGAAGGCGTTGACCTGCTGCTGCTCGGCGTGCTGCCCGAATACCGCATGAAGGGAGCCAATGCGCTCATGTTCTCCGACCTCATACCCCGCTATCAGCAGTATGGTTTCAAGTGGGGTGAGAGCCAAGTGGAGATGGAAACCAACGAGAAAGTGCAAGGACAATGGCAGTATTTTGAAACTCATCTGCACAAGCGCCGCCGCTGTTACAAGAAGTGGCTTTAGCTCTCGTGCCCCGAACAATAAGGAACGAGCAGCGCAAACAGGTAAGGCTCATCAACCATCTTGACACACAACAACCGTAAAGAGTAAAACATGACAGACGAAAAAGATACACCCATCGCTGACGACAGCCAGCAACCAACCGTAGCTTACAACGACGACAACATCAGACACCTGTCTGACATGGAGCATGTACGCACCCGACCCGGCATGTATATAGGCCGGTTGGGCGACGGAAGCATGCCCGAAGATGGTATCTATGTGCTGCTGAAAGAGGTAATAGACAACTCTATCGACGAGTTCAAGATGAACGCCGGCAAGCGCATTGAGATTGACATTGAAGACAATCTCCGTGTCAGCGTGCGCGACTATGGCCGGGGCATTCCGCAAGGCAAGCTCATCGAAGCGGTAAGTGTGCTCAACACTGGCGGCAAATACGACTCCAAGGCTTTCAAAAAGAGTGTAGGACTCAACGGTGTAGGTATCAAAGCCGTTAATGCACTCAGTGCAAAGTTTGAAGTAAAGTCCTACCGCGACGGGCAAGTGCGCTCATGCGTGTTTGCCAGAGGTGTGCTCCAGTCTGACAACACCGAACCTACCGACGACGAAAACGGTACCTACATATTCTTTGAACCCGACAACACGCTCTTCAAAAACTACTCCTTCCACGATGATTACATAGAGACCATGCTGAGAAACTATACCTATCTCAACACAGGTCTTACCATCATGTACAACGGCAGGCGCATCCTGAGCCGCAACGGACTCAAAGACTTGCTCAACGATACCATGACCACCGATGGCATTTACCCCATCATACACCTCAAAGGCGAAGACATCGAGATAGCCTTTACCCACACCAACCAGTATGGTGAAGAGTATCACTCCTTTGTAAACGGACAGCACACCACCCAGGGTGGTACACACCAAAGCGCATTCAAGGAGCACATAGCGCGCACTATCAAGGAATTCTTCAACAAGAACTTTGAATACACCGACATTCGCAATGGTCTTGTAGCCGCCATAGCCATCAACGTGGAAGAGCCTATGTTTGAAAGCCAAACCAAAATCAAGCTTGGCTCGCTCACCATGAGTCCCGACGGCGTTAGCGTCAACAAGTATGTGGGCGACTTTATCAAGACTGAAGTTGACAATTATCTTCACAAAAACCCTGACGTAGCCGAGGTAATGCTGCAGAAGATACAAGCCAGCGAAAAGGAACGCAAAGAAATGGCAGGCGTAACAAAGCTCGCACGCGAGCGGGCAAAGAAGGCCAACCTGCACAACCGCAAGCTGCGCGACTGCCGCATACACTTCTCCGATGCCAAAAACAACCGCAAGGAGGAAAGCTCTATCTTCATAACCGAGGGCGACTCTGCCAGCGGAAGCATCACCAAAAGCCGCGATGTCAACACGCAAGCCGTATTTTCTTTGCGCGGAAAACCGCTCAACTCTTTTGGACTGACCAAAAAGGTGGTATACGAAAACGAAGAGTTCAACCTCTTGCAGGCTGCACTCGACATAGAAGACGGACTCGACTCGCTACGCTACAACAAGGTAATCGTGGCCACCGATGCCGATGTCGACGGCATGCACATACGCTTGTTGATTATCACTTTCTTCCTGCAGTTCTTTCCCGACCTTATCAAAAAGGGGCACGTATATGTGTTGCAGACGCCCCTTTTCCGCGTGCGCAACCGCCGTTCCAAGATACGTGGCAAGAAGAAACTGGAGGAAGCCAAAGGCAAGAAGGGCGACTTCATCACACGCTACTGTTACAGCGAAGAGGAAAGACTGAAGGCAATAGAGGAGCTTGGACCTGAACCTGAAATCACACGCTTTAAAGGTCTCGGTGAGATTAGCCCCGACGAATTTGCCAACTTCATCGGTCCCGACATACGATTGGAGCAAGTTACGCTGCACAAAACAGACCAAGTGCAGAAGCTCCTGGCTTACTACATGGGCAAAAACACCCCTGAACGGCAAAACTTCATTATAGACAATCTGGTCATTGAAGAGGACTTGCCTGAAGCAGACACCGACCCCATTGACTGATACGTATTATTATACCGGCTAATACATATTATTATAAGATATCATCAGCTTATCATTAAAGTGGCATCCGGGCGCAACCACACAGCCGACACACCGTTGCCACCCTACAAAGACATACTTTATGCACATGAAAAGAATAGCATTGACCCTGCTGGTCATCATCACTTGCCTGACAAGTGCCACAGCGCAAATACGCTTTAACTTCTCTGGCAACAGCCCACTGCGCAAACTTCAGATAGCCGAAATGGCCATCAACAACTTCTATGTCGACTCTGTTGACGAGTCAAAGCTGGTAGAAGATGCTATCAAAGGCATGCTCGAGAAGCTTGATCCACACTCTTCTTACTCCAATCCCGAAGAAGTAAAAGCCATGAACGAGCCTCTTCAGGGCAATTTTGACGGCATCGGGGTACAGTTTAACATGGTAGACGATACCCTACTCGTTATCCAACCCGTATCAAAAGGCCCGTCAGAGAAAGTAGGCATCATGGCTGGCGACCGCATCGTGTCGGTCAACGACACCGCCATCGCTGGCGTAAAAATGGCAAGAGACGTTATTATGAAGCGGTTGCGTGGTCCGCGTGGCACGAAAGTTAAGTTAGGTATCGTGCGCCGGGGCATAGGAGGAACCCTGTATTTTACCGTAAAACGCGACAAGATACCGGTCAAGAGCATCGATGCTATCTACATGATACGCCCACAGATAGGCTATATCCGTATCAGTAATTTCGGCGCTACCACCTATAAGGAGTTTATGGATGGCGTGCAACAACTCAGCAACCAGGGCATGAAAGACCTCATACTCGACCTGCAAGACAATGGCGGCGGCTATTTGCAAGCCGCTGTTCAGATAGCCAATGAGTTCTTGGCTAAAAACGATCTCATTGTTTACACCAAGGGACGCACCTCCAACCGCACCGACTATAAAGCCCAAGGCAACGGCAAGTTGCAGCAAGGCAAAGTCTATGTGCTCGTCAATGAGTTTACAGCTTCGGCTGCAGAGATTGTAACAGGAGCCATACAAGACCAAGACCGCGGCACAGTAATCGGCCGACGTTCCTTTGGCAAGGGTCTTGTTCAACGCCCATTGGAACTTCCCGACGGCTCTATGATACGTCTTACCATAGCCCATTACTACACACCTTCTGGCCGATGCATACAGAAGCCCTATAAAAAAGGAGATCTGGCAGACTATGCCAAAGACTTTGACAACCGCCTGAAGCATGGCGAACTCACCAATAGCGACAGCATACACTTTGCCGATTCGCTCAAGTTCTACACCGTAAAAAAGCACAGAACAGTCTACGGTGGAGGCGGTATCATGCCAGACTATTTCGTACCGCTTGACACTTTGCAGTATACCAAGTTGCACAGAGAGCTCGTGGCCAAAGGTATTGTCATTGAAAAGTGCTTGCGCTACATTGACAATAACCGCAAAAAGCTGCACAAAAGCTATCCTACTTTCGAAGCCTTCAACAAAAACTTCACGGTACCGGCACAGCTCACAGACTCTATCTTGAAAGAAGGCGAGAAGCAGAAGTTAGGCAACAAGACTGCCGATGAGCGCCAAAAGACGCTGCCTGCACTGCAAACACAAGTGAAGGCCTTGGTGGCAAGAGACTTGTTTGACATGAGTGAGTACTTCGCTGTTATCAACCAAAACAGCGATATCGTAAAGAAAGCACTGCAAGTGGCTACGGGTAAGGAGCAATAAGCAGTTATAAAGGCGGTTTATCCATAGGAAGCAATACGGTAAAGCAACAGGATAAAAGCCACTTTGTACTCTTGTTAGCCTGTCAACAGCCATCATCCATTCTTTCAATTATGTTTACACAAGAGGTTACTTATGCCGACTTAGGCATCCAACAGAAAGATATCTACGAGCAAATGGGCTATGGCGAGAGTACGCCTGATGCCGATGTGCTGCGCGAGTTGAGCGATATAGAGGCCCGTATCAGCAGTTTCCTGCGTCCGCAATTTTGCTTTTTCCTGGCCAAGGGCACCCTTGACGAGCAGCAACACACGCTTACCGTGGGTGGCAAAACGTTTCAAATAGGGCGCATCATCAGCCGACAGTTGCGCGGTTCGCAAGCATTTGCCTTCTTTGTGGCTACCGGTGGTATGGCGTTTGAAGCCTTTCAGCAGCAGTTGAAGGCCGAAGGCGACATGGTAAAGGCCTATTTAGCAGACTCTGTTGGCAGTGTATTGGCGGAGCGAACGGCCGACTTGATGGAGACTTCGCTGCAAGCTACGCTCCAGACACATGGCTGGCACCACACCAACAGGTTCAGCCCAGGCTACTGTGGCTGGCATGTGTCGCAGCAGCAACAGCTCTTCAGCCTTTTCCCCACGCCCGAACCGTGTGGCGTCAGGCTCACACCCTCCAGCTTGATGGTACCCATCAAGTCGGTAAGTGGAGTCATCGGTGTGGGCGAAAGTGTCAAAAAGCTTGACTATACCTGTGGACTGTGCGACTTTGCGCTGTGCTACAAGCGGCGCAAAAAGCCGCAAAAGCACACTGACAGCCATGAAATAGCCTAACAGCCACACTGCAAGCACATGCCCTTTACTATATAAGCATATAACCCTCACCATACAATAAAGCGCTAACGGCACAGTGGTTTGCCTTTGACAAGCCACTGTGCCGTTAGCGCTATTGGTATCACTGCAGTTTACTTTCAATCTGTTGCAATCACTGGAGTAGCCTCCTCGCCCTGCGTTTGCGGCCCTGCCCCAAGCGTGCCATTGGCATACTGCTGCCTTATATCATTGAGAATAGCCGTCAGTTCTTCCATTTTTGCAGCACGAAGCATGGCAATACGCGTTTGCCTGAAGTTGGGAATGCCCTTGAATATCGGGCTGGCAGCCAAGTGTCTGCGTGTATGCAAGATGCCACGATACTCGTCTATGCGCTCCACATTGATGCGAAGCTGCTCTTCAAGCACATCCAATTTCCAGTTAAAGTCCATGGTAGGGTCAGGATCTTTGCCGTCCAGATAATCACGAAACTCCTTAAACAGCCACGGATGGCCAAAGGTAGCGCGCCCTATCATCACTGCATCCACCCCATAACGTTCAAACGCTTGGCGCGCCTGTTCTGGCGTAGTGATGTCGCCATTGCCAATAATCGGAATATGTATGCGTGGGTTTCGCTTTACTTCTCCTATCAAAGTCCAGTCTGCCTGCCCTGTATACATCTGTGCCCTTGTACGCCCATGAATGGTCAGTGCCTGTATGCCGCAGTCTTGCAACTGTTCCGCCAAGTCGGTAATGATAAGGTTGTCGTTGCTCCATCCTAACCTTGTCTTCACCGTTACGGGCACTTTCACAGCATCCACCACGGCTTTCGTTATCTCCAACATAAGCGGAATATTCTGCAACATGCCTGCTCCTGCGCCCTTGCCAGCCACTTTCTTGACCGGGCAACCAAAGTTAATGTCTATCAAGTCGGGACCTGCCTGTTCCACGATCTTGGCCGCTTCAACCATCGAAGCCACGTCTCTCCCGTATATCTGTATGCCTACGGGCCGCTCCACATCGCTGATGGCAAGCTTCTTTATCGTGGCTTGCACCGAGCGTACCAGTGCTTCAGCACTTACAAACTCGGTATAAACCATAGAGGCTCCAAAGCGTTTGCAGAGCAAGCGGAAGCCTATGTCTGTTACATCTTCCATCGGTGCCAGAAACAAAGGTCTGTCACCAAACTGTATATTGCCTATTTTCATTTTCTTTTTACTATGATATAAGGTGATAAATGCCTCCTGCCAATACCCTTACCACGCCCTTCATTTCGAGCGAAAACAGGTTGGCAGCCACTTGGTTAACAGGTTGTGAGGTTTTCATGGTCATGCTGTTCAGCTGCAAGTCGCCTTCTGTCTGCAACAAGTTGACCAGTTGCTGCTCTTCTTCCGTAAGGTCAGGAAAGAGCGAAAGCTCTATACCCGCCTTCCGCTTCTGTGCCATCTGCGCTTCGTCTGCCCACTGTAAGATGAACATGAGGTCTGCTGCCGAGGTAATGAGTGTGGCTTGCCGGTCTCTGATTATCTTGTTGCAGCCCTGCGAGTAAGTGTCTGTGGCGCGCCGCCATTACCTGTCGACCATAGTCTTTGGCTATGCGTGCCGTGGCCAATGCGCCGCCATGAGAGGCACTTTCTATGACCACGGTGGCATCTGTCAGTCCTGCCACAATGCGGTTGCGGCGCAAGAAGTTGAGCTTGTCGGGGCGTGTGCCTGTAAAGTATTCGGTGAGCAGTGCCCCGTGTTCCACCATACGCACCGCATCAGGCCGGTGCAAAGAAGGGTAGATACGGTCCAGACCATGTGCCAGCACAGCCACCGTAGGCAACTTGTTGTCCATGGCTTCGCGATGGGCATGAATGTCCACTCCATACGCCAAGCCACTCACTATGAGCAGTTGAGGACACATCGCTGACAGCTCTTCCACCAGTTTTTTGATAAAATCCTGCCCATACTGCGTGCAGTTGCGTGTGCCCACTATGCTGACGGCACGGGGCACATTGAGCGTAGCGTTGCCCTTGGAGAACAGCACCAAAGGGGCATCATCGCAGCCTTTGAGCCGCTGTGGATAGTCTGCATCGCCCCATGCCAGCACCTTTATGCCAGCTTTTTCGGCAAAAGCCAGTTCTTCCTCTGCCTTTTGCCGGGCTGCTTCTATGGCTTTCAGGGCAGAATCAGAGCCGTTGGCTCCCCGCAGCCGTGCACGAGCCATATCGCTGCGTGCCTCCATGGCCGCCGTGGCAGAGCCAAAATGTTCGCACTCTTTGGTAGCTCCTCCCTGCTGAAAGTAGGTAAGGCGCGACAGTGTCAGCTTGTTAACCAGTTCTATGTTGCGCTCCATAGGGGTCTACAACCATTGGCTGAAAGCCTCATCATACTCCTTGCTGTTGGCCAACTTGCCGTTGACCAGACATACCAAGTCTATCACTCCCTTGAAGCATACCTTATGGTCACTGGCGCGATATATATCTTGCTGAAACACATAACGCACGCCCTCCTTGCGCAAATTCAGACAAGAGATAAACTCATCGTCGCACTGCAAGGGTGTCTTGAACTGCAAGTTCATGCGTGCCACCACGGCATCTATGCCTTTACGGTGCATCTCTGCAAAGCTCAGACCGCACTTCTGCAAAAACAGATGGCGGGTATGCTCTGCATAATGCAGGTAGTTGGCATTGTTGACAATGCCTTCGATGTCGCACTCATAGTCGCGAACCATCATGCGGGTTTCAAATATATATTTCATGTTTCGGGTCATTATAGGGTACTGTCTGGTTGCTCATGGCAATGCAGCATGTTGCCGCTGTCCTGCAAGAACAGCCAAAACTGTATGCAAAGGTACTGTAAAAATCCGATTACACACGTCAAATGGCGGCATAAAGTTCAAGATTCAGACTGTTGTCCACGCAGATATTCGTAGCCTATACGGCAGCGCAAGCACTCGCGCTTGTCGCAATATTCGCGCTTGAGTTGCAGCAAAGCCTGGCTGTCGGCAGCCGATGAGGGAACTATACCGCACTGCTGCCAAGTGCGCACAATGGTATTGTTCTCGGTAGGCAACTGTTCCAACAGGTCGAAAGCGCGCTGACAGAGCTGCTCGTTGGAGCGGTGGCGGCCGTAGGCAAAGAGCGTAGGCACCACTGTATTGATAATCAGCAGACGGATGGATGCCGGCGAAAGCCGCTTGCGTGTCTTGCAGCTGGTGGAGCCAAAGGTATAATGGGTCTCCCAATAAGGTGTAACACAGGTTTCCAACAGGTCTGCCAGCTGCTCCACGGTAGTACACTCTATCAGTGTGCTCAGCTGGAAACGGTGCAAATGATAGAGCTGTGCCAACTGCGAGATGCGTATGTGTGGAAAGTTCTGCGGACGCAACCTGAGAAAACGCCACTGCCCTGCATCCATAGGCTGAAGCCCAAACTTATGGGCAAGATAGGCATACTCGCGCTGCAAACGGGTAAAGTATCCCTCGCTGAGGGCATCTTGCCGGTAACGCTCCGGCACGGTATGAAGATCCAACAACCCTGCTTGCCCCATAAACATGGCTTCTATCTGGAACAGGTCGTCGCGATGATGGGCTATGGCATTCAGGCCCAAGCCCTGTGCCCATGCCTCAAAGGCATCGCCATTGACGCCAAAGCCATAGTTACGTGCCAAGGTTACGAAGAGTGCATACTCCCAAGAGCCGCCTTGAAGTGCCACACGCTGCTCTATCTGTCGGGTCTTCTGCTCCAGACGTTCGGCTTGCAAGCTACTCATCCATGAGTGTACCGTAAGTTGAGAAAGCTGCGGAATAACGGCATAACAGGGCGGATAGCTGTCGGTAGAGAGCAACTGCTGATAGTTGTCTGCCACCTGCCGGGGCACCGCAAGCACCATTTGCGCCACCTGCTTGCCATTGGCTGTCGTAACATCGGCATCGTTCTGCCCCGTAACATGCAGCACTACATTGTTGTAAGCGGCATCTTTGTCGTGGCCGTGCAGATACCAGTCGCTCGACTTGTCGTGTATCTCTACATTACCCACCCACAGTGTGCCGCCTATCTTTACTTTCGCATTAAAGAAGTCGGGACCTTGGTGCCGGTTGTGCAGTCCGGCGTCTATCACCTCTATGGATTGTCCGTCAACAGTGGTCAAGGGGTGCAGCGGAAACAGCTTATGCTTCCATATATAATGCAACAGTACTTCCATGGCTATTCTATATATTAGGTATTATAAGATGCGAATATACACATTTTTTCGGGAATTGGACGCATGCAGTCTATTTAATTCAATGGATAGATAATTTTGATGCCATCCACCAACCAACAAGGCGGATAAAAGAGTGAAGCAGAGGCACTGCTTTTCCGCTTGCCGCAGGGCTGAAAAATGGAATGGAAATGCCACTCTTGGGTGCGCAAACAGCAGCCTTTCATTTTACTGAAAATATTAGTTAAAGCCATGGCTTTCAATGTTTTATAGGCTATTCTGATTGACATAAATCAACAAATGGCATTTCCTGCAAAAAAAGTGCATAAAAAGTATTGCACATTTTCAGAAAATTCATACCTTTGCAACGTGTTTTTCATAGTATTAGATTTAAG
>ERZ808270.1443-NODE-1443-length-10106-cov-3.061287_pt1 | contig 10106 bp, 8 predicted proteins | sample MGYA00521082_ERZ808270 | MGnify/ENA primary metagenome ERZ808270 (study PRJEB31516, sample SAMN03275594) | gut metagenome | biome: mammalia-associated habitat; material: feces | host: Papio cynocephalus | place: Kenya | collected 2012-07-27 ...
CTTCAGCACCGGCATATAACCCGAATCACAGACAAAGCGCATATTGTTCTCTGTCTTGGTAAACCACTTCAGGAACTGACAGGCTGCATACTCATGCTTATCGTCGGACTTTGTAACTGCCATACCTGCACCCTGCTGTACCTTATAATTCTCACCACCATCTAAAACCGGTGCATTTAAGATTTCATAATCGATTGGATATGTCTCTGTATCCGTCTCTACCGATTCCGGAAAATAAAAAATGGAAGAGGTCGAGCCAGTGTATGCCAGCACATCGCCCGTTTTGACATCATCCGAACGAAATTTACCATACGATGCAAAATATCCCTTCACATAAGGCACATAGTAGTTATCCCACAGGCGTCGAATCTTGTCCTTATCGGTATGAAGTGTCACTGTTCCGTCCTTCACATCAAAGATATCCTCACCCATCTGCTTCATGCCAAGGATGAAATAATTCGACATGGAATCTCTGCCATAAAATGCTTTTCCATCATCCGGGATCTCCGGTGTCTGTGCATCGGTCCACTCGTAATACTTCTGTGCCACCTGGACAACACCCTCAGAAGTTGCAAGCTCGTCAAACGTTACGCCTGTATCAGCCGCAAATGGCTCCCAGTCCGTCTTATTGATCATCATGATTTCCGTCGATTTTGCAACCGGAAACAGATACAACGCATCATCGCCGGCAATATAGCCTTCCTGAACATAGGAATCTACATATTTCGACAATTCATCCTCTGAAAAGTACTGTGTGAGATCCGCCAGCTTGTCCTGCTGCTGTACAGAATATGCCGTATCCGCATAAGAAGAGAATATATCCGGCAGTTCCTCCGCCCCCATATCGCCATTTAAAGAGCTGTTTACCGCTTCCTCCAGATCGGATACAGACCCCTGGCTGTACGCTTCCACGTAAATGCCTTCGTCTTTTCCAACAGTCGCATTAAACTCCTCCACAAGAGAGTCAAAGGTTGCCTGCTGTGCACCATTATAATAATGCCAGATCGTCAGGGATACCGGATTATCCGGGTCAAGCTTTACCTTCTTTGTTCCATCGGATTTTCCACATCCGGTCATGGAAGATACAAGCAGAGCTGCTGCCATAAACATTCCCAAAATTCGTTTCTTCATAACGTTCATTTCTCCTTCGTAACTGTATTCTTTTTATTTCTTTTTCATTGCCTTTAACTGATCCTGAATATCTACCAGACATTCAATCAGAATCGGATTAAATGCTCCACATTCGCCATTTAAGATCATCTCCATCGACATCTCATGGGAGAATGCAGGCTTATATACACGTGTCGAAGTCAGTGCGTCATACACATCTGCCACAGATACGAGCTGTGCAGAAATCGGTATTTCATTCCCTTTCAAGCCATCTGGATAGCCTTTTCCATCATATCGTTCATGATGGGAGCGGCAGATTTCTCTGGCAACCTTTACCAGTTCCTCGTCCTGATAATATTCCAGATTATCCAGCATGGAACAACCAATCGTTGTATGGGTTTTCATGATAGAAAACTCCTCGGATGTCAGCTTGCCCGGCTTATTCAGTATTGTCTCATCAATACCGATCTTTCCGATATCGTGCAGCGATGATGCTGTCACGATCAGATTACGTTTTTCCCACAAATGTGGGTACGCATCGGTTTTCTGCGCTAACCGTTCGAGCAGCATCCGTGTAATCTCGTTGATGTGCAGGACATGCATGCCACTCTCGCCATTTCGGAACTCCACGATCTGGCTCAATATATTTACCATCATCCGGTTATTTTTCTCTTTCTCATACATATGCTCCGACACGAGCGACACAAGCCGCCGCTGTTTCGCATATAATTTGATCGTATTAAACACTCTCCGGTAGACAACCTTTGCGTCAAACGGACGGCTGATATAATCGGAAACCCCCATCTCATATGCCCTTCGGATAACAGCCTCCGAATCTTCATTCGAGATCATGATAACCGGAATATCTTCAATCCAGTGTCTCCGGTTCATCTCCTCCAGCACTTCAAATCCATCCATCTCCGGCATAACAATATCGAGCAGAATCAGAGATATCTCATTTCCATATACCCGGATCTTGTCCAGGCACTCAATTCCGTTTGTCGCCTCAACGATGCGGTAATCGCCTTGCAGCATCTCGGAGATCAGCTCCCGATTGATATCGGAATCATCCACGATCAAAATCCGGGATTTGATTGCGCCAATATCAAATGATTCCTTTCCATCCACGATCGCATCGTGTTCTGTGACAACCATATTCTTATGATTCTTTGCCAGATACATCATCTTATCCGCCCGGCGCACTGACTCTTCTGTCGACTCCACACCAGTCACAACGCCTCCAATGCTGACGGACAACTGCATCTTCGCATAGCCCGGCACATCACATCTGTGTACCTCCTCACAGATACGCTGTAATACCTTCTTCAGTGCAGATTCCTTAAGATTCGGCAGAATCAGCAGAAACTCATCGCCACCATACCGGATCAGCATATCGTCCTCACGGATACACTGGTTAATTACACGCGCCGTTGTTGTCAGTGCCATATCACCCGCACTATGTCCATATGCGTCGTTGTAGATTTTGAAATCATCAATATCAATAACCGCGATACCCGCCTGCAGCTTCTGTCCTTTGACCTCTTCCTCATAATATCGCCGGTTGTACGCACCGGTCAGCACATCCTCATACAGCTTCTCTGTATATCCGGTAATCTTGCCTGCCAGTCTTTCTCTGTTCTCCGAATCGACAAACTCATCGGCATCGATCTTCTCGATCATTTCCATCACGCATGGCTTACCATCGACCTTCAGATATTTTGCAATCACCTGAAAGATATCATTATCGATATATTCCAGTTTGGACTTCTGTCCCTTATGCCGAAGTACCTTTCGCGAAATACAGTTTTCGCACTGGTGTCCACGGTTCCAGAAATCGTAGCAGTGGCACTTCGACAGCTTATCATCCTCGACAACGCGCAATGCCTCTGCATCCACAATCCGTACAATATCAAATATTTCCTTCAAATATGCAATTGTTTCCTCTGCCTCTTTTTTTGTCATAGATTCCTCTTTATTTACTGCAGTTTACGGATTGCATTCACAGTAATATCATACTGCTCCTTTACTTTTTCAAACATCTCATCCGTACCATCTAACTCTTTTGCACGAAGCTTCTCGGTCAGCGCAGAGCTTACCTCATACAGCTTGTCGAATCCGAGATTGACACAGACACCCTTTAACGTATGTGCTGCACGAAATGCACTATCCACATCCTTCTCCTTAAGTGCTGCCTCCAATGTTTCATAGGACTTATCATTCAAAAATTTGATTGCAAACCGCTGCACCATCTGTTCACTGCCGAGGCGGCTCAATACCTCATCAAAATTTGATCCCATCTCCTCATAGCATGCTCTTACTTCCATTCCTGTACTCCTTTCATGTCGCTAAACGCTGTCTCTGGGTTTAACCCGTATTTCTCTATAATCTTCCTTGTTGTTCCATCTTCCTGCATCTCATTCAATGCCTGTGCTAATTTTCCAATCACTTCGTCATCGCTTGCCTTTTTAAACGCAATTCCAAGCTCTGAATTATACAAACTCTCGTCCAGAATCCGGTAGGCATCCGGATTCGTCTCAACAAATGTGCGAAGCGCACTCTCATGTCCGGCAATCGCATCCACATATCCTTTTCTGAGACTCGCGTAGATCTCATCCATAGAAGAAAAGCTGAACAGATCGCCTACCTGTGGCGTCTGCGGATTGTTCTGATTCAAAAACTCCCGCTCCGGTTTACTCGTCGCCTGTACCGATACACGCTTTCCTTCGAGATCAGACAATTGATAAATATCGCTGTCCGCACGCACCACAACAACCTGCCGGCTGTTCAGGTACGGTCCAACCCATGTGTATTCTTCCTCACGGCCGGTCATCGTGAAGCTGCCCCACAGACAATCCACGCTTCCTTCCTCCAGATACTCGTCCTTGTCCTCCCATACAATCTGTGTAAAGACCGGCTCGTATCCGATACGGCGGCATACCTCCTGTGCAAGCTCGACATCCACGCCTGCAAATTCGCCATCCTCGTTGATATAATTAAATGGTTCATAGCTGTCACTGCCGATCACTAACCGCGGCAGTTTTGATGACTGCTGTGTGTGTTCTGTTGTGGTTGAACCACAGCCTGCAAGCAATACACACCCCACCATACATGCAGCTATAATCCGACGAAGTTTCTTCATTCTCATTGGTGCTCCCCCTCTTTTTCTCCTTGCAGATCCTGCACTATATTATCTTTATTATCCTCTTTTTCTGTCTCCGGTGCAAGTAAAAATCGAAACTCAATCGTAAAGACCGTCCCCACACCCTCTTCACTTGTAAAAGAATCCGGTCTTAATTGCCCTGTATGAGCTGTTATTGTCTTTCTATGTATTCGGTGTTTTTTCGTGCATACCGATAATGAATCATATGAAAAAATGATACAGACAGCAAATACAACCAGTCCTGTTTCTCCGCTGTCTCTAAGACTGTTCCTGAAATGAATTTATTTTTCTTTGTTTCATCGTTGGAAATTATGACAGAGGCGCCATCTGTAATAACGATGGCCGCCTCCATCGTAAAGTTATTTCCTGATAATACTGTATCCAACAATAATTCGTTATCTTACATGCCGAATTACAGTATAAACATCAAATCTCCATAAGAAGGCATTGGCCACATCTCCTTATCGACGATCATCTCCAATGCATCGACCGGTGTACGAAGCTCTGTCATGGCTGGCATGATCACATCCAGACAGTATCTTGCACGTTCTGGTCCTTCTTCCTTCTTCTCGATTTCCTCTGTCAGCTCTGCCAGATGGTTGAGTGCCTCGTAGCTTTCTGCAAGCAGGGCAGATGTCTTTTCCAGAAGTTTCTCCTGTACACTTACATTGTAAGTCTTGCCGGCTGCACGTACCTGATTGACAGATTCCGCAAGTACAGTCGTATATTTGACAACCGCAGGAATGATCTGCTTTGTTGCCATATCGATCATCGTTCTTGCCTCGATGTTGATTGCCTTTGCATAGATCTCATACTGGATCTCCGCTCTCGCCTCAAGCTCTGCCTTTGTAAATACCTTGAAATGCTCAAACATGTCAATGGCTGCATCCGTCGTAAGGGCTGGAATCGCATCAACCATTGTTGGAAGATTTGGAAGTCCTCTACGCTTTGCTTCCTCCTGCCACTCCTTGGAATATCCATTTCCACTGAAGATAATGCGCTTATGCTTCTCTGTATATTCTACGATCAATGCGTTTAATTCTTTATCGAAATCCTCTGCCTTCTCCAGTCTGTCGCAGGCTTCCTCAAATGCCTCGGCCGCGATCGTATTTAAAACGACATTGCAGTTCGACAGGGAATCCTGAGAACCGAGCATACGGAACTCGAACTTATTTCCTGTAAATGCAAATGGAGATGTACGGTTACGGTCGGTTGCATCCTTGCGGAAATCCGGAAGCGTTGTAACGCCCGTTGCAAACTTCTCACCCTTGATACTGTGTGTTGCCTCTCCATTCTTCAGGATCTGGTCAAGCACGTCCTCCAGCTGATCGCCAAGAAATACGGAGATGACCGCTGGTGGTGCTTCATTGCCGCCCAGTCTCTGATCGTTTCCGACATCGGCTGCGGATACACGAAGCAGATCGGCATGCTCATCAACTGCCTTTAAGATACATGCAAGTACAAGAAGGAACATCTTGTTCTCGTGTGGGTTCTTGCCCGGATCAAGCAGGTTGATTCCATCATCCGAAGTCAGTGACCAGTTGTTGTGCTTACCGGAACCATTTACCCCTGCAAATGGCTTCTCATGAAGCAGGCAGCGCATACCATGACGGCTTGCAACTTTCTTCAGAATCCGCATCATGATCTGGTTGTGATCCTGTGCGATATTGACCGGTGCATAGATTGGTGCCAGCTCATGCTGTGCCGGAGCTACCTCGTTGTGCTGTGTCTTCGCAGCAACGCCAAGCTTCCAGCACTCCTCATTTACTTCCTTCATATAGGCACTGACACGCTGTCGGATCGTACCAAGATAATGGTCATCCATCTCCTGACCCTTCGGTGGCATCGCACCAAACAGGGTACGACCTGTGTAGATCAAATCCTTTCGTTTTAACCATTTTTCTTTATCAACAAGGAAATATTCCTGTTCGGCACCAACCGATGGTGTCACACGTTTTGCGGTTGTATTTCCAAACAATCTTAAAATACGGAGTGCCTGCTTATTGACTGCCTCCATCGAACGAAGCAATGGTGTCTTCTGATCAAGTGCCTCTCCGGTATATGAACAGAATGCGGTTGGAATACAAAGGATACCGCCTGCAGAATCATGGCGCACAAACGCCGGAGATGTACAATCCCATGTCGTGTAGCCCCTTGCCTCAAATGTTGCACGAAGTCCGCCGGATGGGAACGAAGATGCGTCTGGTTCTCCCTGGATCAGCTCCTTACCGGAAAATGATAACAATACCTTTCCATTTTCCTTCGGTGCTGTGATAAATGCATCATGCTTCTCAGCTGTTACACCGGTCATCGGCTGGAACCAGTGACTGAAATGCGTTGCACCCTTCTCGATTGCCCATTCCTTCATCTCGTGGGCCACCACATCTGCGATCTCCAGTGACAATTCCTTGCCCTCTTCGATCGTCTCCTTGAGTTCTTTGTAAACCTTCTTCGGAAGTCGTTCTTCCATGACCGCGTCGTTAAATACGTCACAGCCAAACAGCTCTGTTACGTTTACATTTTCTTCCATGTTGTCTTCTAAACCTGTCCTTTCACGTTTCCTTAATTAATTTTAAAAGCTCTCCCCTTGTAAAAATTATTTTTTTATAGTATATTTTATGAAGTTTGCTTTGTCAAACACTATAATAGGTACTGTGCCGCTATTTTCAATGATCTGGCGGCATTTTTATTCAGGAGGAAATATATATGCAGCGAGAATCTTTCAAATCTCGTCTTGGTTTTCTGCTTGTGTCGGCAGGATGCGCCATCGGTATCGGAAATGTCTGGCGTTTTCCATATGTTGCAGGCGAAAACGGAGGCGGTCTTTTTGTACTCTTTTACCTGATCTTTCTGGTAATTATGGGGCTTCCGGTATTAACAATGGAATTCGCAGTCGGACGTGCGAGCCGCAAGAGTGCGGTGCTTGGATACAAGGCACTTGAAAAGCCCGGCAGCAAATGGCACATCCACGGCTGGTTCGCCATGGCGGGATGCTATCTGCTGATGATGTATTACACGACCGTATCCGGCTGGATGCTCTCTTATTTTTATAAATTTGCAACCGGTGCATTTCATTCCGGTATGGACACGGATGCAACGTCTTCCGTATTCACCGATCTGCTTGGTGATCCGCTTCAGATGACGATCTGGATGGTGATTATTGTAATTGCAGGCTTTTTTATCTGCAGCCGCGGCTTGCAAAACGGACTTGAACGAATCAGCAAGTTCATGATGCTGGCTCTGCTTGCACTGATCGTGATCTTAGTTGTACACAGCCTGACATTATCCGGCGCAAAGGAGGGCTTGAAGTTTTACCTTGTGCCAAACGTGAAAACCGTATCCGAGGTTGGTCTTCGAAATGTAATCTCCGCTGCTATGAACCAGTCGTTCTTCACCTTGAGCTTAGGTGTTGCTGCGATGGAGATCTTCGGAAGTTACATGAGCAAGGACAATACACTTGCTGGCGAGGGCGTCCGTATCTGCGCACTTGATACATTTGTTGCGATCATGGCAGGACTGATCATCTTCCCGGCATGCTTCAGCTATGGCGTGGAAGTCGGTGCAGGCCCAAGTCTGATCTTCGTCACTCTGCCAAACGTATTCGTAAATATGGCTGGCGGAAGAGTCTGGGGAACGCTGTTCTTCCTGTTCATGACATTTGCCAGCTTCTCAACAGTGATCGCTGTATTTGAGAATATCATTTCCTTCTGTATGGATATGTTCCATATCAGCCGGAACAAAGCATCACTCATCAACTGTATCATCATTTTGATTGCGAGCATGCCATGCGTCCTCGGCTACAATGTCTGGAGCAATGTGCATCTGATCGGCGGCCGTGACATACTTGACACCGAAGACTTCTTAGTCAGCAACCTGCTGTTACCGCTTGGTTCGCTCGTCTACCTGTTGTTCTGTGTTACAAAATGGGGATTTGGATTCGATAAGTACATCGAAGAAGCAAATACCGGAAAAGGCTTGAAGATCAGCAAGAAATTAAAGCCGTATTTCCAGTTTGTACTTCCGATCCTGATTCTGATTATTCTGATTCAGGGATTGCTGTAAATACTTTGTTATAATAAAAAACGTCTATTGCTACGGTATGCAATAGACGTTTTTTTATTGTCAACTAACGGCGACGCATACAGAAGTCACATTTCTCGCCACCGGTCGCCAGTGTCTGCGTCCGCTCAAATATAAAGTCCGCCAGATTTCCATAGGAATACTCGTCACTCTTGCAGAAGCTCGGGCCAAGCTCCGGGCAGCCAAGTTCTATCATATATTTGCAATACGGACATTCCAATATATCAAAATGTGTTTCCTGCTTATCGTAATACCCGATATGGTTTTTGAATCCGCCCGCTTCTCCGAAGACCTTATTTGCCATCGTCCGCATGAACGGCAGAAACCGTCCTTTCATTCCCGGAAGCCGCATGATCTTGTTAAGTGATTTGGCGACCTTCGCACCATATATCTGCAACGAAACATCGATCCAGTCATATGCATGCTCTGGATAATACTTCTTGAGTGTGAGGTAAAAAGCAGCTCGTTCGCAGCACTGTCGCCAATGCATCCGTGCTGTTTTGCTAAGCTCTGAATGCTGTTCCATAAGCTTCGCATAAAATGCTTCTGCCTCTGCCACAATCTTCTCTGTCATTTCTTTTCCGCCCGCCTGCGTAATGCAGTTGAAGGTTGGCTCGTAGTTGTCTTTGTATACTTTCTTTGCCATCGTTGACTCCCCCGGTTTCTCTTAGTTAGATTATGCTAACTATTATATTATCACAGATTTGTTACTGAGGGAAATATTTTCTATTCTTATGGGGAATATTCCTGATACTATTCCTGACTTACATATTCTATAAGACATTACGTGTCTTCTCCATCACATCCTGCAGAATTTTCAGGTTCTGCATCGTGTCCTCAGTCTCCAGTGAATGGTTGGCATTCTCGTAGACATGCATTGGAACGCCCTGTGCTTCACTCATCTGGATCACCGCAGGCACATCGCTCCACGGATCTGCCGATCCGATAAATGCAACCGCATGCTTCGGTGCAAAGGTGTAGGTTGCTTCAAGCGGCGTGTATAAGATATGTCGAAGTTCTGCTGCCGTTCCCATCTTTTCAAGCTTCTGTGCATAGGCAGATGCGATAATCGTCCCAACACTTTTCGATACACAAAGCACTTCCGCATACGCTGTAAAATCAACCCTGGCAAGCTGTTCTTCCGCCTGTGCATACAGCGCATGGAAAGCTGCCTCCATCTTCTCTTTGTTCCCACGGATATTTCCTGCCTGATAATCGTATTTCAACGCAATCAGTTCATAGCCCGCCTCGCCAGCCAGCTTCCGGCTGTAATATAGGAGCGGCTTGTCCGCATGGTATCCGATTCCCGGGAAAAATATTGCCAGTTTTTTCATAGATTTGTTCCTCGTTTTTCATTTTGATTGTATTATACGTTGCCAGATTTTCAGATACAAGGTAAATGTGCAAAAAAAGAATTGCACTTTTGATCCTGCTGTGTTAGGATAAATCAAAGCATTAAATTTCAATTCTATTTTTATCTATTATATAATGTAGCACGCTGATGCGTGCGCAGGTCATCATGCTACGCATGGTGAAAAATCTTAGAATCCAAGAACTTCGATGCTTTGAATTCACACTACAACATAAGCAGAGAGGAAACGGACTTTTGAGATTAGGAGATTTTATTTCCTCCTGCACATAGAGCGATATGCTCAGAAATGGAGGAAACTTTATGAACAGAAACCACGAAACACAGGGGCATGAAATCCGTAACAACAATTGCGATGCGCAGACATACCGTATGAACGAATCTGCA
>ERZ808270.1448-NODE-1448-length-10069-cov-5.774416_pt1 | contig 10069 bp, 9 predicted proteins | sample MGYA00521082_ERZ808270 | MGnify/ENA primary metagenome ERZ808270 (study PRJEB31516, sample SAMN03275594) | gut metagenome | biome: mammalia-associated habitat; material: feces | host: Papio cynocephalus | place: Kenya | collected 2012-07-27 ...
CTTCTTTGCCCGCTTTTCGGAATAGCAGACGATAAGACGTTCACCATTGGACCGCCTGAGTTCATGGCTGACATTGTCCTCTTTGTTCAATGAGAGAATCCATTGTTTGACATCGCTGCTTTCGTTCTTTACACGTGCACCCAAGATGTATTTGTATCCGGCTTGTTGCAGCAACTTTACGTTATTTTTGTTCATCAAGCCAGAATCGGCAATAACCACAAAATCATCTCCAAGTGTGAAGCGCTGCTTGAAGTCGTCTATCATCGGTATCATGGTGAAACCCTCGTACTGACTGCCGTTGAACAAGGAATATGACAATGGATAACCGCCTTCGGAAACCAATAGGCCGAGTACGACCTGCGACTCGGCCGTCTTGCCGTCTTTCGAGAAGCCTGGCTCACGTAGCACGTCCGTCTGTGCAGTTTCAAAATACAGGGTTGTCACATCGTAAAACATCAGTCCTATCTTTCCGCCGAATATCTTACGCGTATGCTCTACACTGATCTGTTGAGCCAGCTCCATCTGTGTATTGTAGAGCTTGTCCATGTAACGATAAATGTGATTGAGGTCAACGTCCTCGTCATAGTAGGACTTCAGGTAGTCAACCGTTGCCAGCTTACTCTGCGGTTGCGACACTCTGGCTATCACAAGATGCCGTAGAATTTCATCTGAGATGCTGTTGAAGCCAATACTGTCGTAAACTTGGCCAAGTAGCAGTTGTGTGCCATTGATTAATATATTGTCTATGTTGTTGAGAAAACGCTTGGTATTCTCTACTTCCATTCCGCGACGGTCGTCAAAGTCTAATTCCTGCTGACCCCCAAAAGAGCGAATCCATGCAGTTGCCTTGTTACACAGTGATTCTATCTCTTCCTCTGATGATGAAGAGCCAAAGGATTTTATCTCCTTATACTTGCCACTTGCTTTGCTGACAACAACAACGCTTGTGGTACCTGATCTGTTATGTTTCTTGCGTACATACATGGAACAAAGGTACACAATTTTTGCTTGCGCCACCCTAATCCACCCGTAATTTTGACGTAACTCATTGATTTTCAATCTACGCTATGTAATGGCGCAGAAAAGTGATGAAGTCAGGATAAACTGATGGAAATAATTCAAGAACAATAACGTGTAAGGTAAACATTCCATACAAGCCGTATTGTAGAAAACAAATAAGCCAAAGTCAATCTATCAAGATTTTGGCTTATTTGTTTTTTTACATTGCAATTTGCTTCGGATGTTACGAACCCTCTCAAGTCATCATCCTTCTAAGAATCTTCCTCTATCATCGTTTTCTCAACGCTCCGATTAATGCCGAATTTTCCTGTGGCAGCCCGATACTTATACGCAAACAGCCTTGCACGGGATGCACAGCAATGCCTTGTTTTAACAAATAGCGATAAACGGCTGCACTATCTGCGAATCTTACGAAGAGGAAGTTGGCATCGGAATGATATATTTGCTTACATTCTTTTAGATCGCTCAATGCCATACGCACTTTCGTACGCTCGTCTATAATCTGTCTCACCCATTTATCTACGTCTAATCGGTGCTTCACCACATCGGCTACCACATTGAGTGTAGCTATCCCCACAGGGTGAGCCATCCCCACACGCTCAATGGTTTCAATTACCTCTGGATAAGCAACAATAGCCGCGAAACGTATGCCTGCCAGGCTCCATCCATGAGAGAAAGAGCGCAGAATAATCAGATTACGATACTTATTGAGCAATTCCAACACTGATGCTTGGGGAGCGAAATCTATGTATGATTCATCTACCACCACGTAACCATCGAACAACTGAAGAATCGTCTCCAATTCACCCCGGTCAAGCAGGTTGCCTGTAGGAGAATTCGGAGAACATAAGTAGACAATCTTTGTCGTTTCGCTCACCGCTTTTAGTACAGACTCGGCTTGCAGTTCAAAGTCAGACGGGCGCAACGATGCTTCTCTATACTCCAAGCGATTCACTGCAGCTCGGCGTTCGTACACTGTACGTGTAGGAACAGCAGCCACCACGCTATCACGATTGAAGAGAGCAAAAGCGCGCATAGTCAAATCGACGGCTTCTTCCGTGCCATTACAGAAATAAATACATGAGGATGGTATATGCTCATACTTTCCCCATTCTTTCTTCAACTTTTCTACCGCAGCAACTTCAGGATAATGATTGTAAAGCGTATTAAATGGCGACTCATTGGCATCAAGATGCACCTTAGCTTTTAGTCTCTGACGTACTTTCTTTATATTATCTGGCAATTTCATAGTGCAAACCTACACAAAAACTATGACTTTTTCATCTCTTCGCTCTGTTTTTCTCCCTTAAGTTAAGCCTTTTTATTTAATACACTATTCTTTTTTATTCACACACACTTCAAATCATTTTTACCCACGCATTATATACAACACTCATAAAAATGCACTAACTTTGCACAGAAATGATCAACGAACAATATCCATCCAAACTTTTGGAACGGGCTGTGCAGGAATTGACCCACCTACCAGGCGTAGGTCGCAAGACAGCTTTACGATTTGCACTATATCTGCTCAAGCAGAAAAAAGAAGACGTCTGCGCCTTTAGCGACAGCCTTACCACACTTCGCAACGATGTAAAACATTGTAGCGTCTGCCACAATTTATCCGATACCGATGTATGCGATATATGCGCAAATCCCCATCGCGACAAGACTACCATCTGCGTGGTAGAAAACATCCACAGCGTGATGTCTATTGAGAACACAGGACAATATCATGGGCTTTATCACGTTTTAGGAGGTGTAATCTCTCCGATGGACGGCATAGGTCCAGCCGACTTGGAATTAGAGTCACTTTTCAAGAGAGTAGAAGCAGGAGGTATCAATGAAGTAATTCTTGCGCTCAATCCTACGATGGAAGGCGACACGACAAACTTCTACATTTCTCGCAGATTAGCTTCTACAGGCATCAAGTTCTCAGTTCTGGCACGCGGTGTGAGCGTTGGCGACGACCTTGAATACACTGACGAAGTCACCTTAGGACGTTCCATTTTAGGAAGAACTCCTCTGAAATAGCAAACCTACCATATCACAACATGAATAACAATACCAACCTCCGATTATCGCGCATAATATATATTGCCATTTGGTTTATCATAGCCATAGTGTTCTTCCTCTCAGAGAAAGGAATCCTCCCTGTGGGATACCTTCCCCAAGATGCGGCTACGATATACATGCTCAATATGCTCTGCATTGTGCTCACCTTAGCTGGTGTATGGGGCGGACTGAAATTATTCTCACTCAAGAACGTGCGTAGCCACATAACCGCCCATCCACAGGCACTACCATTTTGGAATGTTATGCGTACATGCATCTTGGGACTATGCAACTTCGTAAATCTTATCGTATACTATGCCTTAGTAAGCGATACGACAGCACTTTACTGCCTACTTATCACGCTGACCGCATTCGTATTCTGCTGGCCAAAGAATGGTGAAGTAGAATAATCCCCATCATCTTTCTTCATTCCATTTCATCCTACATATCTACTGACTCAAACTCACTACCTCGTGACGCTTTCTATTATCATAGTCAACTACAACGTAAAATATTTCGTAGAGCAATGCTTAATCTCCATCTATCGAAGCCAGGGCATTGATCTCGATGAGATAGAAGTATTCATAGTAGACAATCTATCTAAAGACGATTCGCCAGCTTACCTTAAGAAACAGTTCCCCCTAAAGCAATATCCTCACATCCACATTATAGCGAACAAGCGTAATGTGGGATTCGGACGTGCCAACAATCAAGCCATTCGCCGAGCTAATGGGAAATACATTCTATTCCTCAATCCTGACACATTGCTTACCGAGCACACACTACATGACATTCTGTCTGAAGCTGAAAAGCTCCCCCACCTCGGAGTAGCAGGTGTGAGAATGATTCATACCGACGGTACTTTTGCACTTGAGTCACGACGCGGAGTGCCCTCTCCATGGGTTTCGTTTTGCAAAATGGCTGGGCTTAACAGTCTGTTTCCCAAGAGCCGGCTTTTCGGCAAATACTATATGCGCTATCTGTCGACTGATGAAGTCAACCCCATCGATATCATATCGGGAGCATTCATGCTGACCACGGCAGAAGCAATGAAGAAAGTGGGATTGTTTGACGAAACGTTCTTCATGTATGGCGAAGACATAGACCTTTCATTCCGTTTCCTCAAAGCGGGCTACACAAACTATTACATTCCCACTACCCTACTCCACTACAAAGGTGAGAGCACGAAGAAGAATAGCTATCATTACGTACACGTGTTTTATGAGGCAATGCTCATCTTCTTCAAGAAGCACTATAAGCATTACAACTTCATACTCTCCTTCCCTATCAAAGTGGCAATCATCCTTCGAGCCATCATTGCGCTCATTATGCAGCAAACGCAGAACCTGCGCAAGTTTCTCCACCCACGCAATGGGAAAGTGCCTCAACGCATGCTCTACATTGGTAAGAGTTCCGACATGGTAAAGCAGATAGCCGAAGAGTATGGCCTTACCATCGACTACTTCTCAGCCGACGAAAAGAGTCTACCTCAGGGGCATCACAATCTGCAGATCGATCCTACTCACTACTCTCAAATTATCTACGACATCTGCGACTTTAGCCTTGACTTTATACTCGAACGCTTCTCAGAGAAACCTTATAAAAAAGTACAAGTAGGAACATTCAATGCCGAAAGAGGAATTATCATTACGACAAGCAACGTTTACTTCAAAGACTGAGACGCCCTATGATTCTACGACCACTCGAGCCCGAAGACTTAGAACTACTTTATACCATAGAGAACGATCCCGAACTTTGGGAATGCTCTAATACTAACGCGCCCTACTCACGCTATGCTCTGAAGAACTACATCGCATCCATAGCCAACATCTACGAATGCGGCAGCGTGCGCTTTGTGATAGAGCACTCAAGCTACGATACGGATGTACCTCACGCCGTTGGACTCATCGACTTAATCAACTTCGACCCTCTTTCTGCCCGCGCTGAACTATGCATTGCCATTCTAAAGGAGTATCGCAATCTCGGACTCGGACTACAAGCCATTCAACAAATAGAACGTTACGCCCGGAATCAGATAAATCTTCACTCCATCTACGCCCTTGTGGCAACATCGAACAGGCCTTCTCTAAATCTCTTCAAAAAGGCTGAATATAACCAAGTTACGTCACTTTGCGAATGGATCTACGCCAATGGGAGCTATCAAGATGTGATACTTTTTCAAAAGATTTTTCAAAAAAAATGAGCAAAAGGTTTGGTACTTTAAAAGAAAGTCGTACCTTTGCACTCGCAATCGAGAACAAAACGAAAGCAACCAATTAAGAATGGTGTGTTAGTTCAGCTGGTTAGAATACATGCCTGTCACGCATGGGGTCACGGGTTCGAGTCCCGTACACACCGCAACATTCACTTATTGGTACCCTGACCGAGTGGCTAGGTAGCGGTCTGCAAAACCGTGTACAGCAGTTCGAATCTGCTGGGTACCTCTGCTAAAAGGATGAAGCGCACATTGCTTCATCCTTTTTTTTTATTCGCACATTTACCTACGAGCAGCGAACTAAAAGCGTGAGAACACTTGCTTAGAACTATGCACCGCGTAAATAAATGAGAGTAGAATGAGGCAACACAGTGAGCGCGACATCGGTCATCCCTATGCTCTGCGCTCGTTGATTCCCCCAATGCTCGTGGTGGTCGTACATGGATACGCCTACGAGGAGAACTCTGCGCTTATCGTTGTATCGTCCAATACTCAACCACATTAACACATACACCAACAATACACAAAAAACGGAAATATTACCCATATTACTGATACACTTATTTCCCTTTGCAAATAAATAAAGCATTTCGTAACTTTGCATAGCATTGTCTCCACAATTACGACATGGAAAAGTTATGAATGCGAAACGATAACATTCTACAATAGCCCTTTCCAATGAGACTCAATAGCCAGAAAGAACAACTTCTGTCGATGATTCGGCAAAACAGCCCCATGACCGTCAAACAGCAAGCTCAGCTCGTTCTGAATCTTGCCACACCAGCCATACTTGCACAACTCACCACAACAATGATGCAATACATCGACGCATCTATGGTGGGCAGTCTTGGAGCAGAAGCTTCGGCAGCTATCGGACTCATAGAGACTACCACTTGGCTCCTTGGAAGCATCTGTTCGGCTTGCGCTGCAGGATTCTACGTACAAGTAAGCCATCAATTGGGAGCCACTGACAATGCTACAGCGCGTAATACACTCCGCCAAGGCATCATCTCTGTGCTCATCACGAGTACCCTCTTAGGACTTCTGGCACTTTGCATAAGTCCGTTCCTTCCCGCATGGCTGGGTGGGAACAACCATATTAATGGCACAGCATCAGCCTATTTTGCTATCATTGCCTTAGCCCTACCCGCTTTTCAATTCTCTATGTTTGCATCGGGTATGCTCCGCAGTAGCGGCAATATGATAGTGCCCAGCATCATGAGTGTAGTAATGATGGCACTTGATGTGGTATTCAACTTTTTCTTAATCTTCCCCACACGCACGCTTACCATCCTCAATACCGAGTTCATCATGCCTGGGGCAGGATTGGGCGTGATTGGTGCAGGCATCGGTACAGTTTCGGCAGAATTAGTAGCAGCACTTATTAGCATGTACCTACTCTGTTTCAGAAGCAAAGTGCTCAGCTTGCGATTAGATAAAGGCCGATTCCGCCCCACTGCTAAAGTCGTCAAGAAAGCACTTCACATAGGTCTGCCCATGGGGCTTCAACAAGCAGTCATGTGCTCGGCCTACGTGATGACCACCATCATCATAGCTCCACTTGGAACCATTGCCATTGCAGCCAACTCCTTTGGCATTATCGTAGAGAGCCTATGCTACATGCCTGGTTATGGTGTTTCCGATGCTGCCACCACCCTTGTGGGCCAGAGTCTTGGTGCAGGGCGCAAAGAACTCATGAAGAGATTCGCATGGATCTCCGTAGGATTGGGGATGATTATCATGTGCATAATGGGCATTGTGATGTACGCAGGATCGCCCTTGGCACTAACAATGATGACACCCGACGGAGAAGTACAAAAGCTTGGTGTGGAAATACTGAGAATTGAAGCCTTTGCCGAACCTATGTTTGGTGCGAGCATTATCTGTTATGGGGTATTTGTAGGTGCTGCTCAGACACTTACGCCCAGTATTATGAACTTAGCAAGTATGTGGGGTGTGCGCATCACTTTAGCAGCTCTCTTAGCCCCATCAATGGGCTTGCGTGGAGTATGGATGGCCATGTGCATCGAGCTATGCTTCAGAGGCATTATATTCCTTATAAAACTTAAGTGTTGGAAAATAAGATAAGAGCTATTGAATCAGTATAAGATGGTTCTATAAATAGAGGAAACATACATTTTGTCAATAAATAAAAGATATCATATGGAAACTATTAGCAACAAAGTATTTGGCGGAGAGCGTCCTCTTTTCGAGATTCACAATATGGAACTCGACCACGTACGTATCACCTTTGGTGAATCAGGCATTAAGGAATGTAGCAACATCGTATGTCGCAATTGCTACTTTGAGGGTAAATATCCGCTTTGGCACGTAAAGGGGTCGGACATACGCAATTGCTACTTTGCTCCTGGATCGCGCTCTGCCATCTGGTATTCCGACGATATGCATATGGAAGATTGCGTAATCAATGGTCCCAAATTCTTCCGCGAGATGAAGAATCTTTCGCTCAAGAATGTAACCATCAACGATGCCGATGAGACCTTTTGGGGCATAGACGGTCTCACACTTGAAAATGTTGTTTTGCACGAAGGAACATACCCATTTATGCACTGCAACAATATCAAAGTAGACGGACTCATATCGGATGCGAAATACGTCTTCCAATATTCGCGCAACATCGAAATACACAACGCTCGTATTGACACGAAAGACTCTTTTTGGGAGGTAGACAATGTGACAGTCTACGATTCTGAACTCAATGGAGAGTTCCTCGGTTGGCATTCACGCAATCTGCGCTTGGTCAACTGCCACATCTCAGGCGAGCAGCCACTATGCTATGCTGAAGGACTTATCATAGAGGGGTGTACATTCGATGCGGAATGCGATCGTGCCTTTGAATACTCCACCCTGCAAGCAGATATCAAAGGATACATCAAGAGTATTAAGAATCCAAAGTCAGGCCATATTGTAGCAGACAGCATCGGCGAAGTGATCATCGATCAAAACATCAAGCAGCCCGCAGATTGCAAAATATCAGTCCGCGCTTAAGAAGCATGAGATTAGATGCTATCGCAAACCAAGAAAAAAACGTGCGACGTATCTACACTTAGCCAATCGAAATATTTACTCTTCCCTACCCTTCATTCTTAAAAAGGAAATTTCACAACACTCATGTCTACCACATACGATTTTTCAAAACTTACGCAGCGACGTGGCACCAACTCCTACAAGTGGGATAGCACATCCGATCCTAATCTCATTCCCCTATGGGTGGCAGATATGGACTTTGAGACCTATCCAGGTATTACAGAGGCACTTCAGGAGCGAGTCAGTCAGGGTATTTTTGGCTATACACGTGTGCCAGAGTCGTATTACGATGCCATTATCCACTGGTTTGCCACCTACCACGATTGGCATATCCGCCGTAGCGATATTATCTATACCTCAGGAGTTGTACCTGCCATATCGGCCATTATCAAGGCACTCACACTGCCAGGTGATCAAGTGATTGTGCAAGGCCCCGTGTACAATTGTTTCTTCTCATCCATACGCAACAATGGCTGCGAAATGGTTAGCAATTCGCTCATCTACAATCGTAAGACGAAACGATATGAAATCGATTTTGCAGACTTAGAACAGAAGCTCCAACATGATCGAGCACGCCTATTCCTGCTATGCAACCCTCACAATCCAGGAGGAAGAGTCTGGACACGCGACGAACTCACACAATTAGCCCAGCTATGCCAAAAACATGGTGTACGAATCATTTCGGACGAGATTCATTGTGAATTCACATTCTCACCTTATCAATACACCCCACTCGGATCATTACCTGCGGATCTAAGCGAGGGATGTATCACCTGCTGCTCTCCCTCAAAAGCATTCAATATTGCGGGCTTACAGATTGCCAATATCATCTGCCGTGATGTAGAAGTACGTGAGCGCATTGATCGTGCCATCAACATCAATGAGGTATGCGACGTCAACCCATTCGGAGTCATAGCTCTCGAGAAAGCCTACTCTGCCGAAGGACACGAATGGCTCTGCCAACTCCAGCACTATCTTGCAGACAATTATGAACTTTTGCGTAAACGTTTCGCTCAAGAAATGCCACAATGCCCTGTCATGCTGATGGAGGGCACTTACTTGGCTTGGGCAGACTGCTCTGCACTTCCCATCTCGTCACAGGAATTGAGCGAACTTCTCATTAAGGATCACCACGTATGGATTACCGCGGGTAGCGTGTACGGCCGCGAAGGAACACATTTTGTCCGTATTAACATGGCATGTCCGCGCGCTCGTCTGGAAGAAGGGCTTAAACGTATATTTGAGGGAATGCGAGGACTTCTCTTAGAATAACATTGATGCGAGTACTGATTTAAAAATGCCGAAGGAAATAGTCTGAACGAGTCTTTTACCGCTCGTACGCTCTATTTCCTTCGGCATTTCTATTTCAGTACTCGCTTTAAAATATTATACCTAACTGAAGTTTTCTCTAAAGAAAACTTGAATACCTAATTATCAAAGTGTAAACTTATTAACCGAGCGAATTCTAACGGGGGGAACGTCTTCTATACTACATACATCTTTTCGTTTGCAAACGAGCATCTTTTCGTTTGCCGATAAGCATTTTACCGTTTACGAATGAACATCCTTTCATCGTACACCGCCCGGTGGCAATGCTGCCACTGGGCGGTGGCAATGCTGCCATTGGGCGGTGGCAATGCTGCCACCGAGCGGTGTACGATGGAAGAACCATCATGTACAGGGCAGACGCATCAAATCCGAGAACATTTAACACGTCTGTTAACATGTTAT
>ERZ808270.1452-NODE-1452-length-10051-cov-3.421068_pt1 | contig 10051 bp, 8 predicted proteins | sample MGYA00521082_ERZ808270 | MGnify/ENA primary metagenome ERZ808270 (study PRJEB31516, sample SAMN03275594) | gut metagenome | biome: mammalia-associated habitat; material: feces | host: Papio cynocephalus | place: Kenya | collected 2012-07-27 ...
ACTGTCTGATGCAGGACGATTGCATCATGGAGGAGCGGATTGTTCTGACTGGCGAAAAAATTGGCGGAAACGGCGCGCACATGGCGTTGAATGATGTCGTGATCCACTGGTCCGGGGATCTGTCCATGCTGCTTTTGAATGTGTATGTCAATGGGGAATATCTGACAACCTATCATGCAGATGGTGTGATCGTTGCGACACCGACCGGCTCGACCGGCTATAATTTGTCGACTGGAGGTCCGATTGTGGACCCGAAAGCAAGGGTACTTCTTTTGACACCGATCAACGCACATGACTTAAACTCCAAAAGCATTGTGTTTGGAGCGGAGGATGTTGTGGAGATCGAGATGGGAAGCAGACGGTTTCAAAAGGATGAGACGGCATGTGTCAGCTTTGACGGGGACACACCGGAGCATCTGCACGTGGGAGACCGTGTGCGGATTGCACAGGCGGAAAGTACCATCCGGATCTGTAAAATCAGTAACCAGAGTTTCTTAGAAATACTGAGGAAAAAGATGAGACCGTAGGACGCAAAGGAGGACATATGAAAACAACACGACAGGCAAAGATACTCGAATTGATTCAGAAAAATGATGTGGAAACACAGGAAGAATTGTCCGCATATCTCGAAAAAGAAGGGTTTCAGGTTACCCAGGCAACCGTATCCCGTGATATCCGTGAACTGAAGCTGACAAAGATTGCAACGGACAACGGCAGACAAAAATATGCGGTGATTACGGACGCGGATTCCAATATGATGGAAAAATATGCAAGAGTTCTCCGGGAAGGATTTTTGTCCGTGGATGCAGCGGAAAATATTGTTGTAATCAAAACCGTGTCCGGCATGGCGGGAGCCGTTGCGGCTGCAGTAGATGCCATGCGGATACAGGAGATTGTCGGCTCACTTGCGGGAGACGACACGATTCTGTGTGTGATCCGTACAGCTGATGACGCGGTACACATCATGAAAAAACTTCGGAAGATTGTAGAACAGTAATAAAAAATGCTTCGGAAAAGTAGAAGGAGAATGTATGTTACAAAATCTACATGTGAAGAACCTTGCTCTTATCACAGAGACGGAGGTAGAATTTAAAGAAGGACTTAACATTTTAACAGGAGAGACCGGTGCCGGTAAATCCATCATCATCGGTTCGGTTGCACTGGCACTCGGTGAGAAGGTTCCCAGGGAGCTGCTCCGGGATAACGAAGAGACCGCACTTGTGGAGCTGGTCTTTTCGGTTGAGAACCCGAAGGTCCTGGATGCAATCCGTGAACTTGGTATAGAAACAGAGGATGAGACGGTAATATTAAGTCGTAAGATAACTTCTGGAAGGGCAATTGCGCGGATCAATGGGGAGGCAGTGTCTGCATCCCGATTAAAAGAGGTGGCATCCCTGCTCATCGATATTCACGGACAGCATGAGCACCAGTCCCTTCTTTCCAAAAAGAAACATCTGGAAATCCTCGATGCCTATGCAAAAGACGCGCTGGGAGAAAAAAAGGAGCGCCTTGCCGCCTGCTATCAGGAATACCGGAAACTGAAAAAAGAGTGGGAGTCCTCGTCTCTGGATACCGAAGAGCGTGCCAGAGAGTTATCGTTTCTTGCATATGAAGTAAAGGAAATCGAAGAGGCACAGCTTTCCGTCGGGGAGGATACCCGGTTGGAAGAACAGTACCGCAGATTTGCAAACGGAAAAAAGATTATGGATGCCATGTCGGCTGCCGGTGCTGCTACCGGGGGAGACGGCGGTACCGGAGAGAATGCATCGGAGCTCGTCAGCCGTGCCCTGCGGGAGATCAGTTCGGTTTCAACATATGAAGAGCGCATCGCCCAGATGGAACAGATGCTTACCGATATCGATAATCTGCTGAGCGATTTCAATCATGAGATTTCTTCCTACCTGTCGGGGGAGGAATTTGATGATGAAGTCTATTATCAGACCGAAAAGAGGCTCGATGAGATCAATCATTTGAAATCCAAGTATGGAAACACGATCGAAGAGATTTTACAGGCCGCGGAAGAAAAAACAAAACGCATTGCGGTATTACAGGATTATGATAAGTACTTAAATGATCTTTTAACTTCCATGAATCAAAAGAAAGAAGAATTGGATGGACTGTGCGCAGAGGTCTCTAAGATCCGGAAGAAAGCAGGAAAGGGATTGACGAAAGCGATTGCACAGGCACTCGAAGATCTGAATTTTTTGGATGTGCAGTTTACGATGGAATTCCGGAAAACGGAGTACAGCGCCGGAGGCTGGGATGAGGCAGAATTTATGATCTCCACTAATCCGGGAGAACCGTTAAAGCCTCTGGGAAAGGTCGCTTCCGGCGGAGAACTTTCCCGTATTGCACTGGCGGTCAAGACCGTTATGGCGGATACGGATGAAATTCCGACGTTGATCTTTGATGAGATCGACAGTGGAATCAGTGGTCGTACAGCACAGATGGTATCGCAGAAGATGAAACTGCTGGCAAAGACGCACCAGATCATCTGCATCACCCATCTGCCGCAGATTGCTGCCATGGCAGATGCCCATTTCTTAATCGAAAAATCGGTGGAGCATGCGTCCACCGTTTCCCGGATTCATCCGTTGCGGGAAGAGGAGAGCATCGAGGAGCTGGCGCGGATGCTTGGCGGCGTGGAGATCACGGATACGGTTCTGGAAAACGCACGCGAGATGAAACGTCTGGCAGAAAAATACGAATAGATCAAATCACATAAATAAAGAAAAAGTCCGCATACTAAAGGTATTCGAGAAGATAGGAGAACCTTTGGCATGCGGTCTTTTTATATGCGTATATTCAAAAACATCATCTGTATTTATATTCTGGCGCTGTGCTGCTTTGCCTATGCCACTATGATACATGCCATTCCCGATCATGTATATGTGCAGGAGGGGCAGAAACTGGAACTTGATCAGAAAATTCCGGTTACGCTTGCAATGGCTGGAAACCGGAAATCCGTTATGACACAGATCGGGGAGCGGACATTTCAGGCGATGAAGCAGGAACGGGCGGTGGAAACGTGCAGCCAGCTTGAGCAGGGCGAATATACACTGACCTGCTATCTGTTTGGCATCCTTCCGATGAAAGAGGTGCAGGTGTCCGTCGTGGACGGGAAATCGCTGTATGTAAGCGGGCAGGTGGTTGGAATCTATGGAGCTGCCCAGGGAGTATTGGTGCTTGGGTCCGGTCCGGTGGAGACCGCGGACGGAAGCAGCCGGCAGCCGGCAGAGCACATCGTATTTCCAGGGGATTACATTACCGCCGTAAACGGAAAAACGGTCACGAAAAAAGAAGAACTGATGGAGCGAATCAATCAGTACGGGGAACAACCGGTGGTGCTGACCCTGTGGCGCGGAGCCGAGCAGATAAAGGTATCGGTGGAGCCGGTTGCGGCGGCAGAACACAAAGGGTATCGTCTGGGACTCTGGGTGAAGGATGACATGGCAGGGATCGGCACACTTACCTTTTTTGATAAAGACGGAAACTTCGGGGCACTGGGACACGGGATCGGAAACGGACAGACCAAAGACCTGCTTCGTCTGTCAAACGGACGGCTGTACAAAGCGCAGGTGCTCGGTATCAAAAAAGGCGTCCGGGGAACGCCGGGAGAGCTGGAGGGAATCGTCTACTACGGGAAGGACAACCAGATCGGGGAAGTGTCCAGCAATACGGAAATCGGCATCTATGGCACACTGACGAAAAAATTCCAGAAAGAAAAACAAAATGAAAGCCTGTTGTGCCCAATCGGCTATAAACAGGACATTCAGGCAGAGGATGCGGCAATTTTGTCAGACGCGTCCGGGGAACTGCAGTCGTACCGCATTGTAATCGATGATTTGGATTACACGCCGGGAGATAAAAATAAGGGAATCCGTTTTCATGTGGAGGATGAGAATCTGCTGAAACTGACCGGCGGAATCGTGCAGGGACTGTCCGGAAGTCCGATCCTGCAGGATGGAAAAATTATCGGTGCCGTGACGCATGTGCTGGTCAATGATCCGACGAAGGGATATGGCATATTTTTAGAGGAAATGACGAACTTTAAAAAATAGTACCAAAGGCCTAGATGTTTAATCTGCACAAAATATTTGAAAAATAAATGAGAAAAAATTGTATTGTATACAAGAAAATGATTGCAATAAATGACGAAAACAGATATAATAATCAATAGTTGCTCGGAAATATACGAAAATAATAATTCATATTTTGAAAGTATCAGGGAGTGTTCCATGGATAAGTTGATGGGGTTTGCCCGGAAGAAACGATTGGGCGATCTGCTTGTGGATGCAGGAGTCATCTCACAGGATCAGCTGGTAAAAGCGTTACAGATTCAAAAAACCGAAAAACAGGGGGAGCGTCTTGGTGTTGTATTGATTGATCTTGGATTTACCGATGAAAAACAGATCATGAATGCATTAAAGACACAGCTAAAGATACAGAGTGTTGATTTATCGGCACTCCGCATCCCGGAAGAAATCATAAAACTTCTGGATGAGTCAATACTCCGGAAGTATAATCTGATTCCATTTAAGTTTAATGAAAAAAATCCAAACCTGTTGTGTGTAGCGATGAGTGATCCGCTCGATATCCGTGCGATGGATGACGTGTCCATCATTACCGGATGTCAGGTAGAGCGCTTTGTGGCGACTCCGAGTGATATTGCGGCAGCCATTGACCGCTACTATGGAAATGCAGAAGCCTTGCGTGTGGCAGAGCAGTATACCAGGGAAAAGGAAGAGCAGGCAAAAGCAAGAGCCGCAATAGAACCTGGTTCCGGAAACGATGAGAGCAATGTGCAGCAGGCACCTATCGTCAAACTGCTGGCGCAGATCATTGAGCAGGCAGTACATAAGAGAGCCAGTGATATTCATATCGAACCGATGGAGAATCAGGTGCGGATCCGTTTCCGTGTGGATGGTGTCCTGCACGAAGCCATGCGGCATGATATCAGTCTGCATGCGGCACTGATCGCAAGAATTAAAATTGTCAGCGGACTTGATATTTCCGAAAAGCGCCGTCCGCAGGATGGCCGTGCGACCAGCATTGTAGACCGGCAGGAATATGACATCCGTGTGTCTGTGCTTCCGACAGTCTACGGCGAAAAAGTCGTTATGCGACTTGCCCAGAAGAAAGCACTGACCATGGACAAGCGGGATCTGGGATTCCCGGAGGACGAATTAAAAAAATTTGATCATATCTTAAGCCATCCGAACGGGCTTATTCTCGTAACGGGACCGACCGGAAGCGGTAAATCCACGACGTTATATACCGCATTAAATGAACTGAATGTAGAAGGGGTCAACATCATCACGGTGGAAGATCCGGTCGAGGCAAATCTAAACGGGGTCAATCAGGTACAGGTAAATGAAAAGGCGGGACTTACCTTTTCTTCGGCACTGCGTTCCATTTTGCGACAGGATCCGGATATTATCATGATCGGAGAGATTCGTGATCAGGAGACTGCGGAGATTGCGGTAAAGGCATCCATCACCGGACATCTGGTGGTAAGTACCTTACATACGAACAGTTCGGCCAATACCATTACCCGTCTGGCAGATATGGGCGTGGAAAATTATCTGATTGCAGATTCTGTGGTCGGAGTGATCGCCCAGCGACTGGTGCGCCGTGTCTGTCCGGCTTGTGGGATTGTCCGGGAAGCAACCGCGGAAGAAAAAAAGACACTCGGTATCCGAAATACCGCCCAGCGGATCAACGTACGCACGCCGGGACATAAAGAATGTGTCCGCTGCGGAGGAACCGGGTATTATGGAAGAATTGGTATTTATGAGATTATGCCAATTACGTCGGATCTGCGACAGGCGATCAACCGAGGAGAAAATGCAGACGTGCTTGAGGAGATCGCACTAAAGCATGGAATGAAAACACTCCGTATGAGTGCGATTGAATATGCACTCCGCGGAATTACCACCGTCGAGGAAGTGCGGCGTGTGGCATACGATGAAGATGATGATTAAATAAAAATAGAGAAGGGAAGGCAGTAAAACAGATGGAATTGTCAATGTATACGCTTCTTTCAATAGCAAAAGCGCATCATGCGTCTGACTTACATATTACCGTTGGGGTACGGCCAAAATGCCGTATCAGCGGAACACTTTATGAGATGGATGGGTTTGAAAAACTGACACCGGTGATGACAAAAGAACTGGTCGAATCCATGTTTGGCGAAAAACAGAAAAAAACCATGGAAGCCACAGGAGAAGTGGACTTTGCCTATACGGATACCCGTGTGGGACGATTTCGTGTCAACGCCTTTCACCAGAGAGGCTCCTATGCGGCAGTACTGCGTATTGTGGCAAGTGATATTCCGACGCCGGAGGCACTGGGGATACCGGAAGCCGTCCTTGGCCTGACAAAGAAAAAGCGTGGGCTGGTTCTCGTGACGGGACCGACCGGAAGTGGTAAATCAACCACACTGGCATCTTTGATCGATGTCATCAATAAAGAACGAAACGAACATATCATTACACTCGAAGATCCAATCGAGTATTTACATAAGCATAACCGGTCAATTGTAAACCAGAGAGAGATCGGACTGGATACCGATTCCTATGGAAACGCGCTTCGTGCGGCACTCCGTGAAGATCCGGATATCATTCTTGTGGGAGAGATGCGAGATTTCGATACCATTTCGACCGCCATCACGGCAGCAGAAACCGGACATCTGGTATTTTCCACCTTGCATACCATTGGTGCGGCACCAACCATTGAGCTTATTGTGGATGTATCCCCGCCGCATCAGCAGAATCAGATCCGGTCGCAGCTGGCATCGGTTCTTGAGGCGGTTATTTCCCAGCAGCTTCTGCCGACGATCGACGGGAAATCCCGTGTGGCAGCGTTTGAGGTAATGCTTGGAACTCCGGCGATCAAAAACCTGATTCGTGAGGATAAGGCACACCAGATTCCGTCTATCATGCAGACAAGCAAGAAGATTGGTATGCAGACGATGGATGATTCCTTATTCAGCCTGTATCTGAAACATAAAATCGATGCGGCCAATGCCGTAGAGTACGCACAGGATGTAGGAAACATGCAGCAGAAGCTGTTCTAAGAAGGAGTTAAGACATGGCAAGTTATAAATACGAAGTGGTCGGATCGGACGGAAAACCAAAAACCGGTACCATTGAGGCCATAAATATGGAAGTTGCTACGGCAGAACTCAAATCCGGCGGCAATACCATTGTTTCCATCGCAAGAGCCAACGCATTCAACAAAGATTTAGAAATTCATATCGGAAAAGCGGTCAGTGTCCGTGAGATGAGCGTGTTCTGCCGCCAGTTTGAGAGTGTATTAAATGCCGGTGTGACCGTTGTCGAGGCACTCGACATGCTCTCTGAGCAGACAGAAAACAAGCAGTTTGCCGACGCAATCGCAGAGGTGCGGGATTCCGTACAGCGGGGAGAAACGCTTGCGGTCGCGATGGCGGAGCACCCGAAGATTTTTCCGAGTCTGATGATCCAGATGATTGCTGCCGGAGAATCTTCCGGTGGACTGGACAAGGCATTCAGCCGTGTGGGCGGTCAGTTTGAAAAGGAAGCCCACCTGAAAGGCTTGATTGTCAAATCGGCAATTTATCCGGTCATCCTGATTATTGTAATTATCGTGATTGTAGCAATTATGATGCTTAAAATTGTGCCGACCTTTACCGAACAGTTCGATGAAGTCGGCGGCACCCTGCCGTGGATTACCCGTGCAGTAATGAGTATCAGCGACTTTTTTGTACACAGCTGGTATATCATTGTTGCTATTATTGCGGGCATTGCGATATTTATCAATGCCTGGAAAAAGACGGAGAGTGGGGCGCATATTCTCGGAAAGATTATCTTAAAAATACCGATGGTCGGAAAGCTCAGCATCAAGACGGCATCCGCGCGTATGACACGTACACTGTCCACACTGATGGGCTCCGGCATCCAGCTCGTGGATGCACTCGGACTGGTAGCAGATATGATGAGCAATGCAATCGTCAAACAGGCATTAAAAGATGCCACGGAAGAAGTCAGCCGCGGTATTCCGCTTTCGAAACCGCTGGCAGATTCCGGCGTGTTTCCACCGATGGTCTATCACATGATTGAGATCGGGGAGGAAACCGGTAATATGGAAGATATGCTCGATAAAGTCGCGGCATATTATGACGATGAAGTGGAGATGACCACGCAGGCATTGCTTGCCGCAATGGAACCGCTCATTATTATTGTGATGGCACTTATCGTTGTGCCGATTGTCCTTGCGATCATGATGCCGATGTACAGCCTGTATGACAGCATCGGTGCCTGATCGCAGGCAAAATAGTGGTTGTTACATGTCTGCCATGAGACATGTGATAATAGATACATAAAAACATATATCAAAGGAGAACAAAGGGTATGAAGAAGATTATGGAAATGCTTCAGAACATGAAGGCAAAGAACGAAAAGAAAGATAACAAAGGTTTTTCTCTTGTAGAGTTAATTATCGTTATCGCAATTATGGCAATTTTAGTAGGTATTGTTGGTACACAGGTACTGCCGTATCTCAATAAGTCGAAAGAAGAAAAAGACAGACAGATTCTTAGTGCGTATACAACGGCTGCTGTATCAGCGTATGGAATGGTATCAGATCAGTTAACAACAGATGTTACAGCTACGGGAGCAAAGATTACAGTTAATGTATATTCTCCAGCTGCTTCAGACGCAGATGCTAAATTATTATCTGATAAGATTAAAGAATTAATGGGAAAAGGATACACTGATGCAAAGTCTAAAATGACATCTGCACAGGGAAAAAAGGCAACTGCAATTACTATTACATATGATTTTGATAAACAGACAGTTGAAACAGAAGCGACAGGAACTTCAATAAAGAAAGTATCAGGGGATTTATAAATAGGAGATATATAATATTATGCTAACCCAACTTACGATTTTTCTTTACATCGTTGTATTTTTATACGGAATTGTCATCGGCAGCTTTTTAAACGTGCTGATCTTCCGTATCCCGAAAAAAGAGAATATTGTGCAGTCTTCACACTGCATGAACTGCGGGCGTAAGCTGGGCTGGCGGGACATGGTTCCTGTATTTTCCTACATAGTTCTTCGGGGCAGATGCCGGCAATGTGGTGCTAAGATCTCCATACAGTACCCATTAATCGAGGCTTTGAATGGTGTGCTGTATGTGATCGTTTTCATGGCGAACGGCTTCACGTTCAGCAGCGTGCTGTATTGTCTCATGACATCTGCTCTGATTGTCATTGCGGTTATCGATGAGAGAACCTATCAGATACCGATTTCCCAGAACCTGTTTCTGGGACTTCTCGGTATCATCATGACCGTGTATGATTTCCGGCACATCCTGTCCCATATCATCGGAGCAGTCTGTGTCAGCCTTTTTCTGTATGGCCTGTATTATTTTTCCTCCGGCAAAGCAATCGGCGGGGGAGACATCAAACTCATGGCATATGCAGGCCTGCTGTTAGGCGCAAAAAACATTATTTTTGCGTTTATTCTTGCATGTATTCTTGGATCCGTCATCCATACCATCCGCATGAAAGTAAGTAAACGAAACAACCTGCTTGCACTTGGCCCGTACCTTTCGGCCGGTATTTTCATCGCGGCACTCTGGGGCAACCGTTTCTGGACCTGGTATCTCGGCATGATGGGCATTTATTAAAATATGACATGAACTGCTACGTATGGCATAATTAAAAACGTAAAGTTTTTCTTATTCCGGTGGCGAATTTTAAACATCTGTCATTTTCACCGCATAAGTTTTTATGCCACAACGTTACGATGGAAAATGTAGAAAAATAATTAGGATTTGTGATTTTTCTCAAGGGTTAGAGCCTGTTAGAATTTTGTCAGTACCCAGCGATTCCCGTACACGGATGTACGGGAAAGGACGACATGAGCCCAAGGTGATAAGGAATCCTCCCACTTAGGTGGGTCCCTCCTTACCACAGCGGATGGCGAATGTCGTCCGGTCGCGTCCGGCACTCAAAACTTTTCGTCAAAATTCTTACAGTCTCTTCCCGAAGAGAACATGAACA
>ERZ808270.1458-NODE-1458-length-10026-cov-2.939625_pt1 | contig 10026 bp, 5 predicted proteins | sample MGYA00521082_ERZ808270 | MGnify/ENA primary metagenome ERZ808270 (study PRJEB31516, sample SAMN03275594) | gut metagenome | biome: mammalia-associated habitat; material: feces | host: Papio cynocephalus | place: Kenya | collected 2012-07-27 ...
ACGCCACACAGGCAGAAGCCCTGCAACAAGGCGTGCTGCACTATCTGGTAAGCACCGCCAAGGAAACAGAATACGGCAGAAAGCACATGTTTGGCAATATACGCTCTTACGAAAACTTCATGGCCAACGTGCCAGTGAACACCTACGAGGAACTCAAGACCGACATAGACCGTATGCGCCATGGCGAGGGCAGCGTGCTTTGGCCGGGCGTGGTGAAATGGTATGCCAAGTCATCAGGCACTACCAACGACAAGAGCAAGTTCATACCCGTGAGCGAAGACGGTCTGCGGCAGATACATTATAAAGGCGGCAAGGATGCCGTAACCTACTACTTGCGCAACAATCCCAAAAGCCGCATCTTTGACGGGCGCAGTCTTATCCTGGGCGGAAGCCACTCGCCAAACTACAATGTGCAAAACTCACTGGTGGGAGACCTTAGCGCTATATTGATAGAAAACATCAACCCGCTGGCCAACTTAGTACGTGTGCCTCGCAAACAGACCGCATTGCTCTCTGACTTTGAGGTGAAGCGCGACCGCATAGCCCGTGAGACAATGAACAAGAATGTTACCAATATCAGCGGTGTGCCGTCGTGGATGCTCTCCGTGCTCACCCGTGTGCTGGAGCTGACAGGCAAGAGCCATATAGATGAAGTGTGGCCCAACCTGGAGGTCTTCTTCCATGGAGGCGTGGCATTTACGCCTTATCGCCAGCAATACAAGCAGCTCATACAGTCGCCAAAAATGCATTATATGGAAACATACAATGCCAGTGAGGGCTTCTTTGGCCTGCAAGACGACCCTGCCGACCCTGCCATGTCGCTGATGGTAGACTACGGTGTGTACTACGAATTTATCCCTATGGACGAGTTTGGCAGCGAACATCCTGCCATAGTGCCCGTCAGTGGCGTAAAGACAGGGGTCAACTATGCCATGGTTATCTCCACTTCGTGCGGACTGTGGCGTTACATCATCGGCGATACCGTAAAGTTTACATCCACCAACCCCTATAAATTCATCATCACAGGCCGCACCAAGAGCTTTATCAATGCCTTTGGCGAGGAACTTATTGTGGACAATGCAGAGAAAGGATTGGCATGGGCTTGCCGGCAGACAGGGGCAGAAGTGCTTGAATACACCGCTGCTCCCGTGTTCATGGACGGCAACGCCAAGTGCCGCCATCAGTGGATTATAGAGTTCAGCAAGCAGCCGGACAGCTTGGAGCACTTTGCCGATGAGCTGGACAAAAAGCTGCAAGAAATCAACAGCGACTATGAAGCCAAGCGCTATAAAGACATCACGCTGCAACACCTTGAAGTGGTAAAGGCACGCAAAGACCTCTTCAACGACTGGCTCAAGTCAAAGGGAAAGCTGGGCGGTCAGCACAAAGTGCCGCGCCTTAGCAACAGCAGAGACATTATTGAACAGTTGCTTATCTTCAACAAACATGCTTGAAACAGCCCTTTAAACCACTTTACAACAACCCTTATTCATGACAAACAAACGCATTAACGCACTGCTCCTGCCGCTTCTTGTAGCGCTGTTCACCCTCTTGTCGTGTGCCAAGATGGGACAGCCAGACGGGGGATGGTATGACGAAACACCACCAGCCATCGTGGGAGCTGTGCCCTCCGACAAGGGCGTCAACGTAAAGTCGCGCAAGATAAGCATCTTTTTCGATGAATACATCAAGGTGGATAACCCTACCGAAAAGGTGGTTGTCTCGCCTCCGCAGATAGAAACACCCGAGATAAAGGGTGCCGGCAAGAAGATAACGGTAGAGATAAAAGACTCGCTCAAGAGCAATACTACCTACACGGTAGACTTTTCCGATGCCATCAGCGACAACAATGAGGGCAACCCTTTGGGCAATTATACCTACACCTTTTCTACCGGCGACCATATAGATACGCTCGAAGTGGCGGGCTATGTGCTCAATGCAGAGAATTTGGAGCCTGTCAAGGGCGTGCTCGTAGGCCTGTACAGCAATCTCAATGACACTGCTTTTACCAAGTTGCCCATGCTCCGCGTGTCGCGCACTGACAGCCGCGGACGGTTCGTTGTTAAAGGTATAGCTCCCGGAAAATACCGCATTTATGCGCTGGCTGATGCCGACAACAACTACCGTTTCAACCAAAAGAGCGAGCAGATAGCCTTTGACAGCCAGATTATAGAGCCAACCTTCAAGCCTGATATCAGGCAAGACACGGTATGGCGAGACTCTCTTCATATAGACTCCATACGTCAAGTGAAGTACACTCACTTTCTGCCAGACGATTTGGTGCTCAAGGCTTTTACCGAAACCTTGACCGACCGCTATCTTGTCAAGACACAACGCAACGAGGCAGACCGCTTCACCGTGTTCTTCAGTCATGGCAACAAGCAGCTTCCAACCATTAAAGGTCTCAACTTTAATGCCGACAATGCCTTTATAACAGAGGCTTCGGAGCAGGGCGATACCATTACTTACTGGCTAAGAGACACGGCATTGGTGAATCAAGATACGTTGTCTTTAGAGATGAATTACTTGGCAACCGACTCTACCGGGGCACTCGTTTCCAAGACGGATACGCTGGAACTGCTGGCCAAGACACCGTATGAGAAGCGCCTGAAAGACCTGCAAAAAAAGCACGATGAGTGGCAGAAGAAGCAGGACAAGGCCAAAAAGAAAGGCAAACCTTATGAAACCGAGATGCCGAAAGAGGCACTGGAACCCGATTTCAAGATGCAGTCGGAGCCTGCACCGGACCAGAATATCACCCTTGTCATGCCCACTCCATTGGCCAAGATAGACACAGCTGCCATACATCTGTATGCCAAACACGACACGGTATGGTATAAATCGAAGTTTGTGCTGAGGCAACTGGCGGCATCCAATCTGCGCACTTACGAGATATTTGGCGAGTGGCGACCGGGCATAGAGTATAGTTTAGAGCTTGACACGATGGCTTTTACCGATATATACGGCAAGGTGTCAGCCCCTCAGACCAAAGGTTTCAAGATAAAAAGTGAAGATGCTTTTGCTACAGTCTACATGAACCTGAACGGCTTGAACGACACTACCACGGTGCTGCAACTGCTTGATGCCTCTGACAAAGTGGTGAAACAGGTGTCTACCGGCAATGGCATGGCAGCGTTCTATTATGTCAACCCCGGCACCTATTACATGCGCCTGTTTGTCGATTCCAACAAAAACGGGCGATGGGACACAGGCTGCTACGCTGAAAACAGGCAGGCAGAGGCAACCTATTACTATCCTGGCAAGATAGAATGCAAGGCAAAGTGGGATCTTAACCTCAACTGGGACCCTACCCTAAAGCCTCTGAACGAGCAGAAACCGATGGCTATCACCAAGCAGAAACCAGAGAAAGAGAAGACCATCAAGCGCCGAAACTACGAGCGGGCCAAGAAGAAAGGCATTCCTTATCCCGGCCAGTTGTAGCGGCAAGCGTGCCTGACAAAAGGCTAACTTAATACAATCGATTATGAAAAAACTTAGAGTCTTGCTGCTCATGGCAGCCTTGCTGTTCTGCGTGGGCAATGCTTCTGCGCAATGCAGATTTAGAAATACCGCTTTCAAATCGGGCGAGTTGCTATCATACAACCTTTATTTTAACTGGAAGTTTGTATGGGTAAAGGCGGGCACTGCGTCCATGCATGTAGTTGGCAGCAACTATAAGGGACAACAGGCTTACCGTGCCAGCCTGAGCACCAAAGGCAACAAGAAGGTGGACAACTTCTTTCTGCTGCGCGACACGCTGCTCTGTTACTCCACCACTGATTTGGCTCCGCTCTATTACCGCAAAGGAGCAAGGGAGGGAAAGCGATACACCGTGGATGAGGTTTGGTACAACTATGCCGGCGGCAAATGCCATATTACCCAAAGCAGACGCTTCAAGGACGGCACACACAGAACCAAAAAGTTTACCAGTGAGGAGTGTGTCTACGATATGATGAACATCTTCCTGCGGGCAAGAAGCTTTGATCCTGCCAACTGGAAGAAAGGTTATGAGGTCAACTTTCCCATTGCCGACGGCAACGGAACAGACCCCGCCAAGCTCAAGTTCCTTGGAAGAAAGGTTGTCAAGGCCGACAATGGCGTGAAATACAACTGCTTGCAGCTGTCGTATGTAGAAAAAGAACATGGCAAATGGCGCGAGATAGCCCGCTTCTATGTTACGGACGACAGCAACCATGTGCCCGTAAGGTTAGACATGTTTCTCAAGTTTGGCTCTGCCAAAGCCTATCTTACCGGCATGAAAGGCTTGAGAAACAGTGTGGCTTCCATTGCAAAATAGAAGCAAAAGGCCTTGACTTGTGGATAAGCAGTGAATAAAGCAGGTGCTGCAAGCTACTCAATCAAGAGTTGTAGGCAGTCGTGCCGTCAGCTGCAAGAAGGGGAGCCACAGGTCATAAACTGCCGGATTGCAAACCGTAAACCTATGCTTTAGGAAGCTAAAGCACTGCTTTATGGGCGTAAAGCACCGGCTTTTGTGCTTTCAAGCGATGGCTTTAGCCTGTCAAGACAGCGGCAAGCTGAATATTAAAGAATCCGTTACTAACTGTTGCTTCTTTGCAACAACAACAAGAAAGATGAAACATTTATTTATAGAAACTTATGGATGCCAGATGAATGTGGCAGATTCTGAAGTGGTAGCTTCGGTCATGAAGATGGCGGGTTACGACCTCTGCGACAGTCTGGATGATGCAGATGCAGTGTTTTTGAACACTTGCAGCGTGAGAGACAATGCCGAACAGAAAATTTATAACCGTCTGGACACCTTGCATGCGATGACCAAGAAGGGTCATAAAATGATTATCGGCGTGTTGGGTTGCATGGCAGAGCGTGTGAAAGACGACCTGCTTGCGAACCACCATGCAGATCTTGTGGCCGGTCCTGACGCTTATCTGTCTCTGCCAGACCTTATCGCCCAGGCCGAGACTGGTCATAAAGCCATGAACATCAACCTGTCTACCACCGAGACTTACAAGGACATTGTGCCCCAGAGAATATGCGGCACACACATCAACGGCTTTGTAAGCATCATGCGCGGATGCAACAACTTCTGCCATTATTGTATCGTGCCTTACACCCGTGGCCGTGAGCGCAGCCGCGATGTGGCAAGCATCTTGCAGGAGGTACACGACCTGCGCGAGCGCGGTTTCAAGGAAGTTACCCTGTTGGGACAGAATGTCAACTCTTACAAATACGTGCCACAGCAGGCTGACAACGCCGCAGAGGGAGCCGACAGCACCGCTGCCGCTATTGCCGCTGAGGGCAAAGAGGGCGTGGTAACCTTCCCTATGCTGCTCAGAATGGTGGCAGAGGCAGCGCCAGACATGCGCATCCGCTTTACCACCAGCCATCCTAAAGACATGAGCGACGACACGCTGAGGGTGATAGCAGAGATGCCTAATGTGTGCAAACACGTGCATCTGCCTGTGCAGAGCGGCTCTAACCGCATACTGAAACTGATGAACCGCAAGTACACCCGTGAGTGGTATCTTGACCGTGTGGCTGCTATCCGCCGCATAGTGCCCGACTGCGGCATCTCTACCGACATCTTTGTGGGCTACCACAGCGAGACAGAAGAGGACCACCAGTTGTCTCTCTCGCTGATGAAAGAGGTGGGCTACGACTCTGCCTTTATGTTCAAGTACAGCGAGCGCCCCGGTACTTATGCCTCCAAGCATCTGCCCGACGATGTGCCTGAAGAGGTAAAGTTGCGCCGTTTGGCTGAGATGATAGACTTGCAGACCCAGCTTTCGGCAGCGTCTAACGCCAAAGATGTGGGCAAAGAGTTTGATGTGCTTATTGAAGGCTTCAGCAAGCGCAGCCGCGAACAGCTCTTCGGCCGCACCGAGCAGAACAAGGTAGTAGTGTTTGACAAGGGCAACTGCCACATAGGTCAGACCGTAAGGGTAAAGATTACCGACAGTTCAAGTGCCACACTGAAGGGAGTTCAGGTGCTTTAAGTATATGGGTTGCTATTCGGCATCTGCCTTGTGTGGTTGCCGGAGGCAACCTTTTTTTATACAGTAACCAGTGTTGGAAGGTAGAGCTTGGCACCAGTCTGGACCGAAACTACACACAAACAATCATTAATCTACAAATTATACGTATATGGAAGACTTGAAAAATGACAATCTACAATTGCCGGAAAATGCCTTCACAGAGCTGAAAGAGGGCGAGGAGTATAAGCCTGTCATGAGTCCGGACAGCACTTATCCTGAGGTAAACGGCTGGTCGGTAACATGGGGCGTGCTCATGGCAGTTCTCTTTTCGGCTGCTGCTGCCTACTTGGGCCTTAAGGTAGGCCAGGTGTTTGAGGCAGCCATCCCTATCGCCATCATTGCCGTTGGCGTGAGCACAGCTACCAAGCGCCGCAATGCCTTGGGCGAAAACGTAATCATACAGAGTATCGGAGCCTGTTCGGGAGCCGTGGTGGCAGGTGCTATCTTTACCCTGCCTGCCATCTATATCCTGCAAGCCAAATATCCTGAGATGACCACTTCGTTCTTCAAGATATTCTTGGCATCGGCTTTGGGCGGTGTGCTGGGCATCCTGTTTCTTATTCCTTTCCGCAAGTATTTCGTGAGCGACATGCACGGCAAGTATCCTTTCCCTGAGGCTACCGCCACAACTCAGGTGCTGGTGAGCGGCGCCAAGGGCGGCGAACAGGCCAAGCCCCTGCTTATAGCAGGTCTTGTGGGCGGCCTCTACGACTTTATAGTGGCCAGCTTGGGCTGGTGGAACGAGAATTTCACTTCGCGTGTAGTGGGCTTTGGCTGCGACTTGGCAGACAAGGCCAAGCTTGTGTTTAAGGTAAACACCGGCGCTGCCGTGTTGGGTTTGGGCTATATCATCGGCTTGAAGTATGCTTTCTACACCTGTTTGGGCTCTTTTGTAGTGTGGTGGCTTATCGTGCCAGGCATGAGTTTGCTGTTCCACGACCAGGTGCTCAACGCCTGGGACCCCTCCATTACAGCTGCCGTGGGCGCCATGAGCCCTGAAGAGATATTCAAGGCTTACGCCCGCAGCATAGGTATCGGCGGCATAGCCATGGCAGGTATCATCGGCATTGTCAAGAGCTGGGGCATTATCAAGAGTGCCGTAGGTCTGGCAGCCAAGGAGCTGAAAGGCAAAGGCGGCGACGAGGTAGTCGTAAAGCGTACACAGCGCGACATCTCTTTCAAGATTATAGCCATAGGCTCTTTGGTCTGCTTGGCAGTAACCTTCCTGTTTTTTTGGTTCGGCGTGATGGACGGCAACTTGCTTTTTGCCGTCATCGCCATCCTGCTGGTGGCTGTCATCGCCTTCCTGTTTACCACTGTGGCAGCCAATGCCATAGCCATAGTAGGCTCCAACCCCGTATCGGGCATGACGCTGATGACCCTTATTTTTGCTTCAGTTGTCATGGTGGCCGCAGGCTTGAAAGGTTCGGGCGGCATGCTGGCAGCACTGATTATGGGTGGTGTGGTATGTACAGCCCTGTCTGTGGCAGGCTCGTTTATCACCGACCTGAAGATAGGCTATTGGCTGGGCACCACGCCCAAGAAGCAAGAAGGCTGGAAGTTTTTGGGCACATTGGTCAGTGCAGCCACAGTAGGTGGCGTGATGATGCTGCTCAACGAAACATACGGCTTTGCCTCAGGTTCATTGGCAGCGCCGCAAGCCAATGCCATGGCTGCTGTGATAGAGCCTTTGATGAACGGTGTGGGTGCGCCTTGGTTGCTCTACGGCATCGGTGCGCTGGTAGCCATTGTGCTGACCTATTGCGGCATACCGGCTCTGGCGTTTGCCTTAGGTATGTTTATACCTCTTGAGTTGAACGTGCCCTTGTTGGTAGGCGGTGCCATCAACTGGTATGTTACCTCACGCACCAAAGATGCCAAAGCCAATGCCGAGCGTGGCGAGAAAGGCACCTTGATAGCCAGTGGCTTCATAGCCGGTGGCGCGCTGATGGGTGTGGTAAGCGCCCTGCTCAAGTTTGGCGGCATAGAGGTGTCGGTAGCTGACAGCTGGTGGGCCAATCCACTTTCAGAGGTATGCTCGTTGGCAGCCTATGTGCTCTTGATAGCTTACTTTATCAAAGCCACCAAGATACAAAAGAAATGACAAACATAAATAGGGCTGGCTGCAGGCCGTATGCCCTGCGTCAATGATACTGTACCCCTTGTTCACTTTCGGTGAGCAAGGGGTGTTGTTTTGCCATAACGGTGCAATCAACAAGCAACAGCACTGCAATCGCAAGCCGATAACGGTGCAAACGGTGGCTGATTGCAGTGCTTTCAGCAGCCGTTTGCACCGTTATCGGCGGCAGCCTGTTTGCTGCGCAACCCATACCCTGCCATTCCTGCCACAACTATTTTCAGTCATTTATTTTGATATGAGTTGTATTCTTACTACCTTTGCAGCCAGTAGATTACATCTATAAGCAGGTGCTCAGAATACATTGAAGGCAGCCATAGTCCCTCTGCTTGCGGGCCGAGGACATGAGTGTGTGATACATTCAGCGGCACCTACTGCCCTTGTTAGATGTAGACAATTGTAAACAGAACACCTACTTATTTATGGATACAAACATTTCAAGTTATGAGATAATGGCGCCTGTCGGCTCGCGTGAGAGTTTGGCAGCGGCAATTCAGGCTGGTGCCGACTCTATCTATTTCGGCATAGAGAAGCTCAACATGAGGGCCCACTCTGCCAACACGTTTACCATTGACGACCTGCGCGACATTGCAGCCACCTGCAATGAGCACGGCATCAAGACCTATCTTACCGTCAACACGATTATTTACAACGAAGACATCGAGCTGATGCACCAAATTGTAGATGCCGCCAAGGAGGCGGGCATCTCTGCCGTGATAGCCAGCGACGTGGCTGTAATGACCTATTGCAACAAGGTGGGTCAGGAGGTTCACCTCTCTACACAGCTCAATATCTCCAATATAGAAGCACTGAAGTTCTATGCCCGGTTTGCCGATGTGGTGGTGCTGGCGCGCGAACTCAACATGGACCAGGTGGCAGACATACACCGCAAGGCCGAAGAGCAAGGCATCTGCGGTCCGTCGGGCAAGCCTGTCCGCATAGAGATGTTTTGCCATGGCGCACTGTGCATGGCCATCAGCGGCAAGTGCTACCTCAGTCTTGACAATGCAGGGCGCTCTGCCAACCGTGGCGAGTGCATGCAGTTGTGCCGCCGCAGCTACACTGTTACCGACAATGAGACGGGCACACAGCTGGAGATAGACAACAAATACATCATGAGCCCGAAAGACCTGAAGACCGTGCGCTTCATAGACCGCATGATGAAGGCCGGCGTGCGCGTATTCAAGATAGAGGGCCGTGCCCGCAGTGCCGAATATGTATATACCGTGGTGAGCTGCTACAAGCAGGCCATACAGAGTGTGCTCGACGGCACCTTTACTGAAGAGAAGAAAGACGAGTGGGACAAACGGTTGGCCACTGTCTTCAACCGCGGCTTCTGGGACGGCTACTACCAGGGACAGACGCTTGGCGAGTGGAACAAGGAGTATGGTTCGCTGGCCACGGAGAAGAAGGTGCTCGTGGGCCGGGTCAACAAGTATTTCAGCCGGCTTGGCGTGGGTGAGATTGCCGTGCAGGCAGCTACCTTCAAGCAAGGCGACAAGTTGCTCATCACTGGCAATACCACGGGTGCCATGTATCTGGAGGCCACCGAGATACACGGCGATGACGGCCCCATCGCCGAGGCGCCGCAGCACACTCTCGTTAGCGTGCCAGTACCAGACAAGGTGCGGCCCAACGACAAGGTGTTCCGTATCGACAAGGCGGAATGAACAGGTACTCCTCCCCCACCCTTTGCCCCGTCCTTTGGCAAGAAAACAGGACGAGGCCTTGGGCTATTCAATGAAAATGGCTACTTTTGCCGACGAATATGAAGGAATAACGTATCATGGCTAAGACAATCAACGAATTGCAAGACGAGGTCATCGAGGAGTTCAGCGACTTCGACGACTGGATGGACAAGTATCAGATGCTCAT
>ERZ808270.1459-NODE-1459-length-10025-cov-2.730291_pt1 | contig 10025 bp, 8 predicted proteins | sample MGYA00521082_ERZ808270 | MGnify/ENA primary metagenome ERZ808270 (study PRJEB31516, sample SAMN03275594) | gut metagenome | biome: mammalia-associated habitat; material: feces | host: Papio cynocephalus | place: Kenya | collected 2012-07-27 ...
GGAACGGGAGAATGTGCAGATCAACCGCTTCATCACCACCGTGGCGGGTGTCTATTTCTTCCTCGCCATGGCGGGCTACATCACCCGGCTCACACCGACGATGGGCGTGTTCGTACCCTATCTGCTCACCATCGTCTATCTGTTCATCAGCGGACTCTACACCAAGAACAAGGATGCCATCAACGACTGGGCCTACACCATGCTCGGCCAGATGTACATCGCCCTGCCCTTCTCGATGATTCTCGTCCTGGGCTTCCAAAGCATGCCCGACGGCAACATTGCCTTCAACTCGCTCCTGCCCCTGAGCATCTTCGTCTTCCTGTGGACCAACGACACGGGTGCCTATTGCAGCGGTTCGCTCTTCGGACGCCACAAGCTCTTTCCCCGAGTGAGTCCAGGCAAGAGCTGGGAGGGCAGCATCGGCGGCGGCATCCTCGTGCTGATTGTCGCCACCGCTCTGGGCTACTATGAGACGTCGCTCAGCGATGTATCCACCAACCTGAGCCTCGTCGAGTGGGCAGGACTGGGACTGGTGGTCGTGGTGTTCGGCACTTGGGGCGACCTCGTGGAGAGTCTTTTCAAGCGCACCCTCGGCGTGAAGGACAGCGGCAACATTCTGCCGGGACACGGCGGCATGCTCGACCGCTTCGACTCGTCGCTCATGGCGATTCCCGCCGCTGTCATCTATCTCTACACGCTGACACTTCTCTAACATCCCCATACAGACATCAAAAAAGGCATGCGCTCCTTTCCAACGCATGCCTTTTTTCGTACCTTATGCGGAGATTATCCGCTCTATTCTCCGCACATTTTGCGGAGAATACGCCACTTTTTCTCCGCAAGACTTGCGTAAGAAGGAAAATAGAAGTAAGTTTGCAGAAAATATACGATGATGATCAAACCTTCTTATATATGGCAACAGACCGACTGGCCCCACATGACATGGCGTGCCAACGAACTTTCCACGCTACTCGCCGACGTAAACATGCTGCGTGGACAACTCATCGGCAGGCTCTCAATCTTTGGTTTCAAAGAGCAATGCTTGTCAACACTCGACACCATGACCTCGGAGATTGTGCATTCCGCCAAAATCGAAGGAGAACAGCTCAACCGTGACAGCGTGCGCTCGTCGGTGGCAAAGCATCTTGGACTGGAACACGAAGGACTGCCCAACACTGACCACTACACCGATGGCATCGTACAAATCATGGTAGACGCGACAAGCCACCACGACGAGAAGCTCACGTCTGAAAGGCTTTTCGCCTGGCATGCCGCTCTCTTCCCCACCGGCCACAGCGGCATCTATCCCATCAAAGTGGGTGCCTGGCGTACTGGCGATGGAGCCATGCAGGTGGTGTCGGGGCCCCTGGGACGACAAAAGGTGCACTATGAGGCGCCTGACAATGCGCTCGTTCCACAGATGATGCAAGACTTTATGGAATGGATCAACGACGACACTGCGGAGATGGACTTGCTGGTGAAGGCGGCTGTCGCCCATCTGTGGTTCGTCACCGTCCATCCTTTCGACGATGGCAACGGCAGACTGTGTCGCACCATCACGGAGATGTTGTTGGCACGTGCCGACCACACCAATCAGCGCTACTACAGTCTATCCTCGGAAATTCTCAACAACCGAAAGGCTTACTACGAACACTTGGAGCAAGCGCAAAAAGGGGATTTGGACATCACCGACTGGATCATTTGGCTTCTCGGCGCACTGAAATCCGCTGTGCTTTCCTCACTTCAAAAGACGGAGAACGTGATACGCAAGAACTTGTTCTGGAGCCAGCATACCACTACACCGTTCAACGACCGCCAACGGAAAGTCATCAACATGATGCTCGACGGATTTGATGGAAAGCTCAACTCGTCCAAATGGTATAAAATCAATCATTGCTCGCAAGACACCGCAAACAGGGACATCAACGACTTGCTCGCCAAGAACATTCTGAAGAAAACAGCTGAAGGTGGACGCAGCACCAGCTACGAGCTGATATTCCCGAAAGCGCAGTAGAACCATTCAAGCGTATAAATAATAAAAAACGGGCTGTACTTCAGTTGAGCACAGCCCGTTTTTTAATAGATACCCGAAAGTTCTGTTTTTATCTAAAGATGTATTTCTTGCCATTCTTGATAACGACGCCCTTGTGGACGGTGGCCTGACGGCCGGAAAGGTCGAAGAGACGGGTGTAGGCGGGGGCGGAAGTGGTGACAGGACGGAGGATGCCTGTGGCACCACCAAAGTCGATTCGAAAGGCTGGAGCACTTGCCTTCGGCAACTCGAGATAGGCCCGATGGACGGCAAACTCGAGGGGAGTACTGCCCACTTTGTGAAACTTGTTATCGCTCTGAAGCACATAGGCACCTTCCGGCACATTCTCACCTTCAGTGAAGGTGCTCTTCAGATATCCGTCGTTTTTCGGTGTCTCACAATTCTCCACTCCGGCAAACCACACGCTCACTTCCGTACAATCTGCACATTTTTTGAATATGTAGGGGACACCCGGTTCCAACTTTCCGTCGGTCTTCTCGGTCAGTTGCACAGTGTTGTCTTTGACACTCTTCACGGTATAAAGTTTCTCTATGCCTTCGGTATAGTCGCCACAGCGCTGCACGCAGATGGTTCCATAGATGGATTTTGCGTTGGGTGAAAGAGTATTCTGCTGAAGACAGAGACCTCACGTTCGTTGTGCTAAACTTATTCGTATAGGCCTCCATTGCCCCTTGTGGGACGTAGACATTCAAATCAGACGCCATATAACAATTGGGAGCCAATTCTGGTGGAGTGGAGCCAAGAAACTTGACAGAATTAATATTGTCACCAGACTCACTGCCAACCAACTTACCTATCGTCTGCACCGTAGACGGCACTACCATATCATGCACGTGTGAGAATAGAGGATTACCGCTATTCGCTCCGTCCTTGTCATACCCCAACGATTCCAAGCCATAAGGCAAGGTGATGTTTTCCACTTGAGTATCGTAAAAGCAAGCTGCACCGATAGACTTCACATGGTCGCCCAGGAACTTAACATTTGCCAAATTTCCACACTCTTGGAAGGCGCCACGACGCAGAAACTCCACGCTGCCGGGTATTTCAACTTTCGTCAAACCAGCACATTGACTGAAGCAAAAGTCACCGATTTCCTGCAAACCTTCTTGCAGATGCACGACACTGAGTTTCGAACAAGAGTTGAAACAATTTTCACCCAGAGTCTTGACACACGATGGAATGGTGACTTCCGACAAGTTTCCACAATCGGAGAACATAAGCGACGGCAAGCCATCCACAGCGAAGCCAGAAGCGAATGTGATGGTGGTCAGCGCATCACAGTGGCGGAAGCACCCCGAACCTATTTCCTTGAGGGTGGCTGGCAAAGAAATTGCTGTAAGGCCTGTGCAGCCCCAAAAGGCATCATCACCAATGGTGTCAACCTTCTCATGAATAGAGAAATCTTTCAAGCCCTTACAACCCTGGAAAGCACCTTTGCCTATACGCTTCTCGTCTCCCGACATCTCATAAGAAGAAAGTGACGTGCAGCCGGCATAGGCATAATCACCAATGGAACGCGTAAAACCTCCTGTGCTGGAGGCTGTTTCATAATACACCTTTTTCAAGGCCGTACAATTTTGAAAAGCAGAAACGCCAATCACCATACACCCTATATGCACATGAACACACTCTATGGTAGTGTTCCCCCTAAAAGCTCCCTCGCCGATGGTTGAAACAATATAATGGTACACGTTGTCGCCAGATGCACTGATAAAAGAACTTTTGATGTTCAAATCCTTCCTTGTATCACCTGCATCAATAAATCCATCCAAGGCAACATAAACTTTGTATGGATCATCGTCAGACACTTCCGTTATCCGATACTTCATGTTGTCGTCATAATCATAGACGTAGTCGCCATTGTTTACCACACCTGTTTGCTGGGTCTGTGCCCTCATCCCCACTGCGAAGAAAAACGGCAACAGAACCATCATGAATATTTGCTTCATATTACATTTTCTATTGATTGGTTTCTATTAAAATAGGCGCAGTGAGCCCTTGGGGGGTTACTCACTGCGCCCTTAGTTGTTTTGGGTCCGCCCATTTTATTCTTCCTCGTCATCGACGAAGCCAAAGCGATTGGAACTCATTCCCAACCCAGATTGGGCTTCTTCATCGCTCAATTCGATTTCGTCACTCTGAGCCGCCAACAGCGACTCCATTTCCATCTTTGCCACCAGAATGGCGGGCTTTACATATTCTTTTTCCATTGTCATATTCTTCTTTACTTGATGATGTATTTCTTTCCGTTCTTGATATAGAAACCCGAACGAGGCTGCTGCACCCGGCGACCTGAGAGGTCATACACGGCGCCGTCTGCCTCACGTTTGTCTGTCGCCACGCTCTCGATGCCCGTAGCCTCACCGAAGTCTAACCTCAAGGCTGACGCGTTCACTTCCTCGGGCAACTGCAGGTAGGCACGATAGGGTGTGAACGGGAAGGACGCACTTTTCACAATATGGAACTTATTGTCAATACCGCTGCCACTCGTAGTAAACTGCAACACATACGCACCTACCGGCACATAGGAGCCTTCCGTAAAAGTACTCTTCAGCAGACCAGAATTGTCCGGTTCGCTAACGGAGACTCCAGAACACCACACACGCACTTTGCTGCGACTATCATCGGTCTTATATATATAAGGTACACCAGCTCTCAACACACCATCCTCCACTTCACGGATTTGCACCTTGTTGTCAGCAGATATACCGACAACGGTGTACAGTTTCGCCATATTGAGTGTATAGTCACCTTGCCTTGGCAAACAAATAGTACCAAACTTATTGTCAATCACACCTGCAGCAGAACTATTAGCCGGAGAGAATTCGTAATCCCATTCATCCGAAGGAATGGCTTCAACCTTGACGGTGGGGAACGCCGCCTTATAGGCGTCAACAGCACTTGCAGGAACCTGGAAAGTCCAATTGGCACCAACCTTAGCCCCTTCCTGCAATGTCGGTGGTGTCTTGCCCAAGAATCTGAACGATGATGATTTACTAGAAATATCCAAAGTAGCCATTTCTTTCACTGATGCGGGAATAACCATATTCGTGCAAGCACTATTGTCGTTGAACACGTCACTACCTCCATCACCCAAAGTTTCCAGCGAGGAAGGGAAAACAATCTTGTTCTTGTCTATTTTTGTATGGTAAAAGCAATACGAGCCGATAGCCTTCACGTTGTTGCCCAAGAAATTCAGGGTAGCAAGATTACTACATTCGCAAAAGCATTGACTTTCCAAAACCTCTACAGTTGCAGGAATGTCAACGGATTCAAGACCCGAACATCCGTAGAAACAGCTACGACCAATCATCTTAAACTTATTGCCCAGGAAGTCAAGCGAAGTCAGTGTTGAGCACCCACGGAAACAGCTTTCCCCCAACGTTTCACAATTTGAAAAGTTGTCAACACGACCCAATTTGGCACAACCCGAGAAGCAATAGGAACCAATTGTTTTGATCTCTTCACCGGACATCACGTATACGTCCTGAAGTGCAGTACAATCATCAAAACAACTGCCGGGCAAGCATGACACATTCTTGGCTATGACCAAACTTTCGCACCCTTGGAAGCAACTACCTCCCAAATCAACCGCATGCTCCTCCGGAAAGGTAACCTGCCTTATGCCCTTGCAAAAGATAAAACAACTGCCTCCCAGAGACTTCAGTGCACTACACTTTTTCAGATTAAGTTCACCGTCCAAGCCACAGGACTGAAATGCTTGGTCTCCTATTGTCTCCACGGTGGAAGGCAATGTCAACTCGGTCAGATTTTTGCATTCATAGAATGCATTGTTACCGATAGTCGTCAGACCTTCCGGCAAGGACAAAGAAGTGAGTCCCGCCCCGCTAAAAGCCGAATTGCCTATGGATAGGCCATTCGATACGTCACTATTGAATTTGACCTCAGTCAACGCTGTGCAGTTTTGAAAGGCATTTTTGCCGATGCTGCGCAGGGCTCTGCTTGACAAGTCCACATAAGTCAACGTCGTATTGCCGGAAAAAGCACTGGCACCGACACCAATTATTCTGTAGCCTTTCGTAAATGAATATTCGTTCACATACTTATCGGAAGAGCCTACAAGCGAGGTTCCTTTATCGATTATCACTATTGACGCTACAAAAACACTTGTCTTTGCAGCATCCTCAGTGCACAGACCAGCCAAGAGAACTTCACCATATTCAGAGGCTGTAGGGGCCTTGACGATCGTGTACTTCAGGTTATCGTTGTAATCGTACAGTTTGTCCTGCGTAACCGACATACCCGAATCGGCCTTTGCCACGCCAAAAAGAAGCGTAAGAAACAAGGCCAATAATAAAACTCTTTTCATATTACCAATTGATTACATTTATATATGATTGGCAAAATTAGCACAAAAAACAAAAACTTGCAATTAATTGCCGCATTATTTTGATGTTTCGGATAACTTTGTTACTTTTGCGCAACCAATACCGTAACAATAAAAGCAAACCTACGAATGAAAACAAATCTACTTTGCAAGGCATTAATGGCATCATTGTGCCTGGCGGCTTCCGTTGAAGCCAACGCCAAAGACTATTATCTTGCTCCGGGCGGAACGGGCAACGGACTGTCCATCGACAAGCCCTTCGGCGACCCTGTCAAGGCCTTCGCAGCCCTCAAGGCGGGCGACGTGCTCTGGGTGCGCGGCGGCACCTACCATCTCTCGCAGACCATCAAGGTGAACCAGACCGGCACTGCCGACCAGCGCATCTGCGTGTTTGCCTACCCCGGCGACCCTCGTCCCGTGTTCGACTTCTCCGGACAGCCACGCACCGACGCCAACGAGGCTTCCGCCTACCGAGGCATCAACCATAACATCGGCGCCAACTACTGGCACTACCGCGGGCTCGACATCACCAACGCCGCCGACAACGGCATGAAACTGGAGGGCAGCTACTGTGTGGTGGAGCTGTGCAACTTCTACGGCAACGGGGACACCGGGCTGCAACAAGGCTTCGGAAAAGACTCGAAAGGCAACAACACCCGCAACCAGCAATACCACTACGGCAGATACAACATCGTGGTGAACTGCGACGCTTACGACAACTACGACCCCTGGACCAAAGGCGGCAACGCCGACGGCTTCGCCATCAAACTCTTCCCCGGACCGGGCAACGAGTTTCACGGATGCCGCGCCTGGCACAACTCCGACGACGGATGGGACCTCTACTACACCGCATTCCCCATTGTGGTGGACAACTGCTGGTGCCTGAAGAACGGATTCGACAAGGGCAACGCCAACGGATTCAAGATGGGCGGATGCAAACAGGGCGGCACGTCAATGGGTGCCCACGTGTTCAAGAACTGCATAGCAGCATGGAACGAGAAGAAAGGTTTCGACCAGAACCACCACCGCGAAGGATCTTATCTCATCAACGACCTGTCGTTCAGCAACGGCATCAACTATGGCTACAACATGGAGGCACCCGATGCAGGCAACTGGGTGCTGCGCAACTGCGTGGGCTTCGGAGCCAGCGAACGCAACTCGGCATTCACAACCAAACCCGACATTGATTACTGCACATGGACAACCTTGGACAACACCAACCCATTGGGCGAAAAGGCAAGCAGCAAGGGAGAAAGCGTGCAGTACAGCAAGACCGTGAACAACTACAGTTCGGAATATGAAGACCTGAGCTACGAGACCGCCATCGGACCCCGACAGGCCAACGGCGAACTGCCCCTGAAGTTCGGCCGCCTCAAGGCCGGCAGCAAGCTCATCGACAAGGGAACGCCCATCACCGACTTCAAGACCGTGGACTCGCACAAGGACTACTATGCCTATTCCGACAACGCACCGCAAGACTGGAGCGTCACCCTCAACATCCCCTACAACGGCACGGCGCCCGACTATGGCCCCTACGAATATCAAGGCGACGACAACACCTACGACATCACCAAGAACATGCCCAAGAACGACGGCACACTCGACGAGGTTCAGCCAGAGCCCGACGACGGCAAGAACTGGCAGGTGAACACCGTGGTGAACAACTACCTGTTCCAGGACGAGTCCGTGGCAGACAGCGTGGCAAAATATATCACCGGTGGAGACGCAGCCGGTGTAGTCTATAGATACTACGGAAAGTCAAGCGACGGCAAGGGCTCAGTGACATACGTAGACGAGAACACGACACCGGGCAAGAAATACTCCGGCACATACGGAGCATACAGAATGGAAAAAACAAAGTGCATAGAGTTTTCATTACCCTCGTTGGGAGAGATGAAATCCAACATATACTGCACAGGAGGGCGCACACTGAAAGTGGACTGGCACTATGCCGACAACAGCAAGAGCGGAACTGCCAGCAAGTCGCTCAGCGAAGGCACCGCCAATGTCGACGTGGCAGGCATGATAGGCAAAGTCGAGAAGAAGCCCATCGTCATCACCTTGACGAACGTGGAAAAGGGAGACATGTATCTCACCGACCTCACCCTCGGCGTCTACGAGGAGGTTGACGAGAACGGCGACCCCATCACGGGCATCACTTCAGCCTCCGCCGACAAGCCTGCCTACACGCTCTATCAGACGGATAACGGTCTCATCGTCTACGGAGACATCGCATCGTTGCGCATCGTGGGCATCGACGGCAAGACCGCAGCACAGAGCGAGCACTCGCAGTTTGTCAACACTTCCGCCCTCGCCCACGGCACCTACATGGTGATTATCAAGGACAAGAACGGCAAGCAGACCACACAGAAGTTTGTGAGAAAATAAACTTAAACAAGCAATAAAATCCATCTGCACAATCTCCCGCCCATGACACTGTCAAGGACGGGAGATTTTCTTTTGGAGACTGAAAGCACTCGTGACAACGAACAATAGAATCGTCCGAAGCCAATGAGAGCTGTATATAATACACCTCATGAGGCGTTCCCGTTGCTTTGTTTTTGACAATCAGTTTGAAGTTGCGAAGTTCTTATGGCGTCAAAACCAAAGCGTACAGTTACACCTTATACCGTATGTATGTCTGCCCAACCTCTGCCCATCGGGGCTTCCGGTATGGGGATAGACATTACAAAGAATTCCACTTTTGCGTGATTTTTCTTGCTAAAAAGTTTGTATTCTCAATGAATTTTCGTATCTTTGCATCGTCAGCCCTCGCCAAGCCTCTTAACAATGCTCAAATCGTGCGAGGCGTTTTTGTTTATACGCTTTTGAACATGGCTAATCTTATTGGCTTTACAAAACAGTTTGAGTCTTCTGAAAATCTTGTTGATTTGCTTGAATCGCGAGGTTTGCAGATTTGCGACAGGAATAAAGCCCATACAGTATCTTGACAATATTGAAGCTCTTTGGCGTAGATACCTTGGCACGTCAAGCATCTTCACGCCCGACATTTGCAAACCATACTTCCACATGCAGCACGAGCCGTTTCGGAGATTGGCGGAGGTCAATGAAGCAGACTATGGCATGGCAGCAGAACCCAATCTGTGGAATACCTACTTGACAAACCAACCGACTAAGACAATGCCGAATATCAACGTGCTCATCTCTGCATTGCCATTGCTGGCGTTGGTTGCATGAGATGTGGTGAGGCTGAGAACGAAATTGAATAACAGAAGAGTTATTCCATGGATAAGTTCAAAACACAATTCGGAGAAAATAGAATGTAGAAATATATATACCACCATTAAAGGTGGTAAGTTACCACCTTTAATGGTGGTATACTAAACATCGAATAATATGACACTGGAAAAAAAAGAATTTATTTGATAAAATGGAAATAGAAACGGGGGCACAGCCATTCAAGGCTCAACAAAAGATATACTACAACTTCTTCAAGGTTGAGGAAGGAGTGATGAAAGTTGACATCTTCAAGAAACTTGAAAATACCGGAATATGGGAGTTTCACACTCTCTACAATGGCATTTGCTACAGGCTTTTCCCCTTCTGTGACACTGACGAAGAGAATCGGTTTTTGGTCTGTTAACATTTCCCGCTTACATTTTT
>ERZ808270.1461-NODE-1461-length-10018-cov-4.708722_pt1 | contig 10018 bp, 5 predicted proteins | sample MGYA00521082_ERZ808270 | MGnify/ENA primary metagenome ERZ808270 (study PRJEB31516, sample SAMN03275594) | gut metagenome | biome: mammalia-associated habitat; material: feces | host: Papio cynocephalus | place: Kenya | collected 2012-07-27 ...
AACCCGCCCGAAGAACGGCACACCCTGCTTAACGAATCCGCCACCGACTGCAACGCGCGGTCGCCCTCGTTGTGCCCGTACACGTCGTTTAAATTTTTGAAATTGTCGATGTCGATAAACAGAAAATACAGGCTGCAATCCTTTTTCACGTTGCGGCATTTCGCCGCCAGCGCCTTTAACAGCGAGCGGCGGTTGTTGATGCCCGTAAGCGGATCGAGCGTGATGCGCAGCTTGATTACGCTGGTGTAGGTAAGCATGAACGCGATGACGGGCGAAACCGAGATGATGGGCAGATCCTGAAAGAAAATCTGCAGAACGATGCAGAGAAACAGCGGAACCGCAAACGAAATGAAAACGGTGTCCTCGTTCTGTTTCAGATAGTATTTGGTGTTGCGATGCGAAAATCTCCGCGCAAGATACAGCGCCACGGATAATAAAAGGTACGAAAGCCCCAGCACGTGCTGCATATAATAAAGAGGTCCGCGAATCTGTTTCATATCGCCGCCGAACGTGAATAAACAGCCCGTGAACGGATTGATAAGAAGCAGCGCGATCAGCGCGAAAAGCGGCATGACAAGCAGAAGATGCGTTACGTGTTTGTGCGGCATGCTTTGGCGGAACATATATTCCGAAAACACAAACCAGAAAAACGTAGTGCAGCAGAGCATGAAAAAATACAGAGCGTTTACAACGTGCAGCGCCCATGCGGGCATGGGTATGGTGCGCGATAAGCCCAGCCCCCAGAACACTTCGCATAAATTCATTGTGAACGCAGACCATATCGCTGCGATGAACGTGCGCGTCTGCGCGGTGGAATCCAGTTCGAACCGCGCGGCGGTAAGCGCCATAATGCAGAGCAATATCATACACAAAATGTTTATTTCGGCATAAAGGGCAACCTGCATCGAGTAAATTCTCCTTTTATTTGTTTATTTAATATGAAAAATTATATCATATCTTTCGTGAAATATCAAGAAAATTTTGTGAAAAAGCCCGAAAAAATGCCGAAAAAGCGAAAAAAAACTTGACAGATACGCTATAAAAGTATATAATATGCTTGAAATTCAATCTGTTTCCGTTCGAAAATAGCAAGATAGTCGTGAGGCTATTACGCAAAGCCAAAGGGACTTGATTTCTTTCCGCCGCGGGCGCACGGTATAAAAATGCCGCATGCAAACGCCGCGAGGAGGGAAAAAATACAAGTCAGCCGGTTGCCGAAATTACCGCCCCGGAGCGGTGGTTGTCGGCGATTTTTTTTGTTGAAGAGGGCGTTATGCAAAAACGTACAAGGCAAAAACTGAAAATGTTTACGTCGCTGTTTCTTTGTATAGCGAGTCTTTTTTCGTGCGTAACGCTTACGCTTGCCTGGTTTGCCTTTAACGATAACGTTTCGGGCAGCGGCATCGGCGTGGGGGCGGAAAAGAAAACAGATCTGATTGCTTACGAATATTACATCGCCGATACAAGCGAAGAAAACAAAGACAAATTCGTTTTTTTGAAAACCACCGACGAAACCAAGCAGAAGCCGGGCGCTTACGACGTTTTGAACAAGAAATATCAGCTGCTGATAAAGCTGTATCTTCGCGCCGACGCGCAAAAAGTGCTGGTGAGCGCCGAAACGGATACGGATTACTTCCTCGGCGACGGAACGGAAGAACATCGGCTGGCGGCGGCGCTGCCCGCGGACGGAACGCTGAAAAATCCGCTTTCCAGCGTGGTGGCGATGCGCGGCATGGCGGCGGACGAACTTTCCGCCGATACAAGTACGAATAACGGCTACGTGTGGACGGAAAATACAAATAAAGAGTACGTAAAATTTATGGCAAGCACCGGCGCGGACGCTACGCCGATGGGCGCCGTTACCGTGTGCGAAACCACGCTTGAAACCACGGAAACGTTTACGGGCACGGGCTATAACGGTTCGGCATACACAAACGAGGAGTGCAAAACGGCATATATTCTTATTTCGTACGATGCCGCTCTGATAGAGGCGGTGTTTTCGGCGAATATCGGCAACAGCGATATAGTCAATCTGGAAGAAGTGCCGTTTATGTGCGATTTCGAAATAAAGGTGCAGGCGGACTGAGAGACGGAGCGGAGATAAATTATGAAAAAATTTGCTCGTATAATCTGCATAATTTTGTCTTTGTCGTTCGTGTTTGTTTCGGTAACGTTCTGTTGGTTTTCGCGCGGGGAAGCACTGAATTTCCGCGATGAATTCGGCTCTGCAAAGGCTTCGTATTTCGGCGGCGGCGACGGCAGCAGCGAAGAAACCGCGTACGTGATTTCTTCGGAAACGCATTTTTATAACTTTGCATGGCTGCAGTATCTCGGCTATTTCAACGCGGCGGACGGCGCCAACAACGGCAGATTGCAAAGCTATTTCAAGCTGACGGCAGATTTGGATATGAGCAAGCTGCAACGTGGCGGAACGCAATCTGCTCTGCCGCCCATCGGCACGGAACAATATCCGTTTATCGGTAATTTCAACGGCAACGGGCATAAAATAGAGAATGTTTTTATTTCTAACCTGATGTCCGATTTAATCGTGCGCCCTACAACGTACAGAACCACAACGGACGGCACCGGACTGGCAGTATACGGAATCAGCGGCACGCAGGAAGTGAACATTGTGGGCTTGTTCGGCGTAACGGGCGATTACGGCATTACGGCGGAAACCGGAGCAACGGGTGTTGTTTCGGGCAGCGCCGCGTATAAAGGTAAATTTAAAGATAGTCTTTCTTCGCCGACGGCGGCGACGGCGGCGGGCGAGGACGAAGCGTATTACGGCGCAATGAAAATTGTAAATTTGTACGCGGATAATCTGAACGTAAAAAGTGCTTCTTCGCAAACGTTGGTGGGGCTGGCTGCGGGGTATGCAAGCGCCTCGCTGAACAACGTAGGCGTGTACCGCTGTTCCATAACGGTGAACGCGGGCGCCACGGGGCTGAGCGATTCGGCACCGCTTTCTAACTATTCGCTGCTGGGCGATTATAACGACGCGGTGATTTCGTGGAGCGAAAAACCTTCTTCGGGCGGAAGTTCGGGCGACAGTGCGGCGTGGGGCGGCTCGATTGATATGCGTACCCTGAACCGAAGACTAGATTATATAACGGCAAAGGTAGGCAAGCAATCTGGCTTTAATATATCTACCAATGATTCGGGCTATGGGCTGTATGGAAAAGGTCCCAGAGCCGAGTATGACTGGGATTCGACAACGTTGACAACGTATCAATATTATGCGATTACCGATGGAACTGTATTGCCTTTAAATGTGAACAAGTCTTCTATGGGATTGGCAAGTCTGCAAGAGACGGAATATTTATCCGCAACAAATAATCTTTATTATTACAACCAAGCTTATAAAGAAAAAAGCTCTGAAGTAGTTGACGGAAAAAATACCGGCTATATTGTTGGCGGCGGAACATATTCTTCTAATGATGACAGTTTAATTCGCGCGAGAATTCAACCGTTAGTTACAGGTACGAATAATGGTGCGGGAATTTATAAATCGCAGGGACATGCAAGTATAGATGCGAATCACGTGTATCGCAGCGAAGATTTTGTAATGCTGACGATGGACGTAAACGGCAATACGTATCGGATAGGCGATACGGTAAATTCGACAGAAGCGCAAAACAAAGACGTATTTTCTACAAGCAAGGAAACGGTACAATATAACGATAGCAAGATCGGTTTTGCCGATAAAGGGAAACTGTATCTTTCAGCGAGAAAAAATTTTGATGCGGCAATGGACGGCGCTTATATGGTGCATGGCTTTCACTTTCAGCAAGGAATTTCAACCGATTCCGGCTCCGATAAGTACTATGGAAACAGCGCAAATATTAAAAAAGCAACCGTAAAAATTTATAATGGGACAGACAAAACTTTGGATACGTATTACAGCTATCCGTTAATAAAAGGCGGCGTGAATTTCCGGCTTGTCGAATCCGGCGTCATCAAAACGATCGTAGGGGCGTATTATCAATCCGCCTATAATTCTTTATTCGATTTATATAAGGTGGAAAGAACTACAAAAGGAACTTCTACGTCTATTTCAAGCATGACGAGAATTTCTAAGATTTACCGCAACACCACAACGAGTGCTATCAGTTACAATACCGACCCCGGCGATGGCTGGAAACTGGTGTTCGATTTCGATAGCCTTACCCGAACGGACAGGTTGGAAAACGGTGCGGCGTACTATTTTGAAATGCCCGTAAGCGCGGGAGATTACGTTATCGGTACCGATGCTTCGTCCAGCGCCAACAACGCTTATCTTATGTACCTTGATATAGGCGCGAACGGCAGTGGCGACAACGGCGGCGGAACCACTCCCGATACGGCGGCGTACAGTATCGATACGGTAGACTTTGTAAACAACACGACGGATTACGCCGCAAACGGAAAATTTACCGCGTATAACGACGTTACGTTTCATTTAAGCGGCGCCGGAACAAGCGGTACGCCCTCGGTATCGTTCGAACGGGCGGCGGCTGCGGACGGCGAAGATACCGCGGCTACCAAAGTGGCGTATATTTATTCGAATATCACGGTAGCGCCTACGCCGAGCGACGGCTCGCTTTCCACAGGTTCTGAAAAGAAAGAAGATGCGGCATAATCGGCGGGCGGAAGCAGAGCGATTGACGGCAGCGAAAAAGCGGAGATAATTTATGAAAAAAGTTGTTTATACAATCTGCATATTTTTATCTTTGGCGTTCGCGTTTGTGGCGGTAACGTTCTGCTGGTTTTCGCGCGGGGAATTGCTGAATTTCCGCGACGATTTCGGCTCGGCAAAGGCTTCGTATTTCGGCGGCGGCGACGGCAGCAGCGAGGAAAACGCTTACGTGATTTCTTCTTCCACGCATCTTTATAATCTGGCATGGCTGCAGTACCTCGGCTATTTCAACGCGGCGGACGGAGCCAACAACGGCAGATTGCAAAGCTATTTCAAGCTGACGAAAGATATAAATATGGAAGATTTGCAGCGCAACGGAACGGTATCGGCGCTGCCGCCCATCGGCACGGAACAATACCCGTTTATCGGCAATTTCAACGGCAACGGGTATAAAATAGAGAATGTTTTTATTTCTAATCTGATGTCCGATTTAATCGTGCGCCCCACAACGTACAAAACCGCGACGGACGATAACAAAAACGAAGTGCTGGCGGTGTACGGAACCACGGGCACAATCACGAAAGCGGTGAACATTGTGGGTTTGTTCGGCGTAACGGGCGATTACGGCGTTACGGCGGGTGCGAAAGGCGTGGTTTCGGGCAGCAACGAGTATACGAATAAATTTAAAGACAGCCTTTCTTCGCCGACGGCGGCAACGGCGGCGGGCGAGGACGAAGCTTATTACGGCGTAATGAAAGTGGCGAATCTGTACACGGATAATCTGAACGTGAAAAGCGCCTCTGCTGAAACGCTGGTGGGGCTGGCTGCGGGGTATGCAAGCGCCTCGCTGAACAACGTGGGCGTGTACCGCTGTTCTATAACGGTGAACGCGGGCGCCACGGGGCTGAGCGATTCGGCGCCGCTTTCTAACTATTCGTTGCTGGGCGATTATAACGACGCGGTGATTACTTGGAGCGAAAAACCTTCTTCGGGGGGCAGTTCGGGCGATCAAAGCGGTTGGGGCGGCTCGATTGATATGCGTACCCTGAACCGAAGATTGAATTATATGTACAGCGCGGCGGTATTGAATGGAGGGGGGAGCACATACACATACGGGCAGATTGCTTCGAGCGATGTTTATCACGTTAATCTAACGTCGGATAGAACGGGAACGAGCGATGAATTTTATTGGAACGGAGAAACGGAAATGTCAATGTATTTGTTGGACAATACATTGATACCGTTAAATATAGATACTGCCGCTATGGGAATTGACGATTTCACTACGGCGGATGAAACAGTTACTATTGATAATTGGAGCTATCATATCGGTTCAGAAGAAAATAAATATTATCACGGAAATGTCGCTGAAACGTTAAAAAACAATACGGGGTATTTGGTGGGCGATTCAACGGCTGAGAGAGGGGGAGCTTGTATTCGTGCAGGCATGCGCCCTTTGACAGGCGGTGAATATTATAGAGGAATTAGAAAGTCTTTTGATTTACTTATCAAAAATGCAGGTTTTGTTTACGATAAAGCAAAATTCGCGATGTTTACTATTTCAAACGGTACTACTTACAGAATTATAGATTCTGTGAATAAGGCTTATTATACTTCCGTTATGCCGAATGTTTCGGCAACAAACAAAACGCCGGAAGAACTCGGCTTCAAACACTATGATTCCGTGCGGGAAAATTTCGATAAAACTATGCAGGGTGCAAAAGTTTATCACGGGTTTCACTTTACGCCAGGCGATAGAAAGTACGATAAGTCAGAATTTTATAGCGGATTTTGGACGAAAATTTGGGAGGAAAATACAGAAGCAACGAAATTTTTTGCTACTGATTATAATGCGAACGGCGGCGTGCAATATGTGAAAGGCGGGCTGAATTTTACGGCTGAAAAGTCGGGTATGGTGCGTGTTATTCTTGGTTGCGGATATAGCTCCGGGAAACATTCGTTGTTTGATTTGTATAAAGTAAATAGAACGGACGGAAAACTGACCAATGAAAGCGGGATGCCTTTGGAAAACGCAGTTGTTAAAATAAATAAGATTTATACAAAAGGCGACAATGTGTATTACGATAGCGAAGCACCGGCTGATGCAACGCTTGCTTTTTCCGTGGAAGACTATTCGGCAACGGATTGTTTGCAGGAAGATTCTGCTTTTTATTTCGAAATTCCTGTCAGCGCGGGGGACTATGTGATTGGTTGCGATTTTAAATGGGACGACAACACGAGTACGGCTTATCTTATGTATCTCGATATAGGGGCGAACGGGAGCAGCGACGGCGGAAGCGGTTCCGATAAGAAACCAATGAACATAACCACGGTGGACTTTGTTAATAATACCACAGATAAGGAGTTTGCCACGGCATACGCCGACGTTACCGCGCAACTGAATCAGTCCGGTTCGGGAGATTCTACCATTACTTTTAAACGGTTGCAAGGTACCAGCGTGAACGAGAAAAACGAAGTCAACACGCCTGTGTATTACACGGTGGTGAGTTTCGACATTAAAAATATTACATTCAGCCCCGGTTCGCTGGTAACTACTACCGATACCGACCCGAAGGAAAGTACTTCGTAATCGGCGGGCGGGGACGGTGAAAAGTTATTCCGCGGTGTTCAAAAATAATTTTGAAAATCAGGCGAAATTTAAGGAAAAATCGTGAGAAAAAGAGAAAAACCTTGAAAATCGGCAGGAAAATCCGTTGACATCTTTGCGCGCGTATGATAAAATAAATAGCGTAAATTGAATTCAGTGGGGCAAAACCGCCGTGAGGCGGCGACGCAAAGCCATCGGGACTTCAAGGTGAGTATTTCGTTCCTATGCGGAAGCGCGGGGCGAAGAACTGCAAAAAGTCAGCCGGGTTGCAAATTATACGCAAGTATGATATGCAGCCCGGTTTTTTTCCGGGGTTTGACTCTCTTGGCTTCCCCTTCGGGAATCCTTGCCGTTATTCTTGGCTTCCCCTTCGGGGAAGCTGTCGGCGGCAGCCGACTGAAGAGGTCGAGTTCTGTCATGTCCTCTCTCGGCGCTTCGCGCCACTCTCCCCGAAGGGGAAAGCAAGAAGAACGATGAGCCCCCCCCGAAGGGGAAAGCAAGAACTTCGGCAAAAATTAAGCCCCCCCGAAGGGGAAAGCAAGAACTTCGGTAGCAATTAAGCCCCCCAAAGGGGAAGGCACGAAATAAAACAAGGTAAAGTCTTGAATTAAGAAACAACAGCGCGGAGCAAAAACAGGCGTATGGAAAACGGAAATATCTACAACGAAAAACTGAATATTTTCGCGCGGCGTACGCTGGCAAGCGGCGTAAAGCCGATTGAAACGCTTTTAACTCCCGTATTCGAGGCGGATTTCGGCGATGTGGCGGCGTACCGCGTACAGCTGAAAATCAACAGCGTTGTGGCGGGCGTTCTCGGCGAAAAAGATTATCTTTCCGCGCAGATTCCCGAAGATACCGCGGTGAAATACGCGCTGCGTTCGGTGCGCAAGGCGGTGGCGGCGTTTGCGGAGCTTACGAAAAACAATCTGCCGTGCCCCATGCTGTTTGTGCGGTGCCCCGTGGCGCTGATTTATGCCGAAAACGCGGGCGGGCTGCTGGCTTCCGAACTGGCGGGCGCCGCGGCGGAAAACGACGTAGAGGCGCGGGCGTTCGCGGGAAAAATTTGTCTGGAATTCGACGCTTCGGCGACGGACGCGGACGGCGAAACGTTGAACGCGTTTTTTGCGGAGGCGCGGGCGCTGTCTTTAAAAATCGCGGTGGACGGTCTGGGCGGCGAGGGGTTCGCTCTGGAAAAGCTGCTGTGCGCGTGCCCCGATTTTGCGTTTACTTCGGCGCGGCTGAACGCGATTGCCACGGACACGGAAAAGAAAAACGCGCTGGCGCCCGTAGTGAATCTGCTGGCGAATCTCGGCGGCAGGGTTGTGGCGGCGGAGATTGAAAACGACGAGGAGCTGCGCGAATACCGCGCGCGGGATATTTTCGGGTTTGTGCCGGGCGCCGGGTATGCGGGCAGGCTGAATGTGCGGCAGGAAACGATTGCTCTGGAACGGCTGATTGAAAAATCGGCAGCGGAGGAGGACGTAGCCGTTGATGAAACTGCCGAAACTGCCTCTTCGTTTGAAAATTTGGGCAAAGTAAATGAAACTGCCCCTCATCAGTCTGTTTCACAGACAGCTTCCCCCCAAGGGGAAGCCTTGAAAATGAGGCAAAAATTAAGCCTTCCCCTTGGGGGGAAGGTGCCGAGCGATAGCGAGGCGAATGAGGGGCGCAACATGCTTCCCCAAGAAGGCAAGGATAGCGAGCCGAGAGAGGATAGTCCTCTTCCGTCGGCTGGCGCCGACACCTTCCCCGAAAGGGAAGGCAAGGACAGCGAGGTGAACGGAAATGATTGAAGAAAAATCGACGGGCGCCGAGCTGAAACGGAACGCCCGCAGAATAAAAAACCTCAATAAATGGCGAAAAATCGTTCCGGCGGTGCTGGGCGTTTTGGCGGCGGTGCTGGTGATGATGTACGTGGCTTCGCTGCTGTTTATGAAAAACGGTTCTTTCACCGTTTCCGTGAAAGATTACGGCGATACAAGATATTCGCTGACGCTTTGCGAAAACGCGGACTTCAAACGAAAAACTTCGCGGCTTTCGGTAAAGGCGGTGGAAAACGTGAATAACATTTCCGTGGCGGATCTGCCTACCAACCTCAACGATACGGACGGTTCGCATAACGGCGAAAATTATCTTGCGTATACGTTTTATCTGCAAAATTCGGGCACGGAATCGTGCACGTACTCGTATAAAATCGCAATTACCCGCGCTACGCTGGGCATCGACGGGGCGGCGAGAATCAGGGTGTATTTCAACCCCGATTACTACCGCGCCGCTACGGGCGAATACAATTACAGCGGCGCCTATACCGATTACGCGAAGCCCGTTACGGGCGGCAACGGCAAGGCGGAAACGGATATTTTCGGCAACGAAATGGTGAATTTCGTGAACGATTCGGTTGTGGTGGAAAACGAAGTAACGAATTTTGCTCCGAAAGACATCGCGAAAATCACCGTGGTGATCTGGCTGGAGGGCGACGACGCCGACTGCAACGACGACGCGCTGGGCGGACAGTTCAAAGCGGATATGTCTTTCGCGGTGGTTGGCGGCACAGAGGAGTAAGAACTTCGGCGGAAATCAAGCCTTCCCCTTGGGGGGAAGGTGCCGAGCGAAAGCGAGGCGAATGAGGGGCGCGACTGATTCGTATGAAATGATTTTAAGCGGAAATGAAACTGCCCCCTTGATTGAAAATTTCCGGTGGAAAAATTCAATCAAAAATGGGCTACGCCCCTCACCACCGCCTCTCGGCGGAGCCTCCCCCCAAGGGGAAGCCTTGACGTAAGGAAAGGCTT
>ERZ808270.1463-NODE-1463-length-10007-cov-2.728396_pt1 | contig 10007 bp, 6 predicted proteins | sample MGYA00521082_ERZ808270 | MGnify/ENA primary metagenome ERZ808270 (study PRJEB31516, sample SAMN03275594) | gut metagenome | biome: mammalia-associated habitat; material: feces | host: Papio cynocephalus | place: Kenya | collected 2012-07-27 ...
GAGCAAAGGACTGAAAATCCTTGTGTCCCCGGTTCGATTCCTGGTGGTACCACAACAAAAAGAGAGTTACAACGATTGTAACTCTCTTTTTGTTTGCTGTTAAGGGAACTCATCCCCTTCATTTTATACAAAGTCAAAAAAATGCGCATTCTTTTTTGATTTTATTTTACAAAACGTATTAACAAAATTTCTCAGGTTCATGACACACAACCCGCAAAGACTGATGGTTGGAAAGAACAGGCGGACTAACAACTTTTTCACCGTGGTGAAAATTCCGTTAGTGGCACACTAACGACCCATTAATGGCATACTAACAATTCGTTAATGGCTGAGTAAGTTTCCTTCATTGTGAATTTATTTTACAAACCGCTATTATAGAACACCTCATTAACAAAGAAAGCCGAGAAAAATCCGTGTAGGTTTATGTAGGATAAATGTATGATTTATGTAGGATTATACACAATCTAAAAAGCTTATAATCAGTAAATTACAATCATTCATGTAGGAATGTATGATGTTTTTCGAAATTTTCACGTGCGCGTGCGCGCGTAGGAAACGACTGCATGCCAACATCAAAACGTCTGTTCTAAACCCTTTATTTATGTTAAAGACACAATTAAAGAGGTACACAACCCATACAACATACGTCATATTAATAAAAGTATATAATATGACGACAAACAACGAAACTCATACACCGCCAATAAAAGAGAATGCCCCAAGCGAGATGCGACAATCCTTTGAGATTCGTCGTGCATTGTTGGAGGAGGCACCTGTGCCCGATGTAGACAAAGCCTTCAAGGACTTCATGCAAAGGAACGGCAACGGACAGAGACACAAAAGAAAGGTTATCAAGACAACCATTGCCATGCTTGTCGCTGCTGCAGCATGCTTTATCGGCCTGTTGATCATCACCACCCATAAAAACCACGGGGAAGTTTCGCCTCAACACACGACCTTGGCAAAGTTGGGAAATGTCATCTACGAGGCCCAACCCAACCGCCAATGCATCAGCATCAGCTTTGACGGAAAAACAATAGACTTGAATTCAAATGCCAGCAAACAAGGTGAAGGCATCACCATCAACGACAACAACGAGATACAAGTATTCGGTGTGTCAAAAGACAACCATGAGCTTACGACCCTCAGTGTACCACAAGGCAAACAAGCCAAGATCATGCTCGACGACGGAACAACAATTTGGATGAATGCGGACAGTAAAATCACATTCCCGAGACATTTCTATGAAAACGGTCCACGGGAAGTGACACTTGAAGGAGAGGCTTGCTTTGAAATAGCCCACGAAGAGAACAGACCATTCATTGTCACCTGCGGCAATGTCAAGACGACGGATCTCGGAACCAAGTTCAACATCCGTTCGTATAAAGAATCGCCATCGACCATCACACTCATCAATGGAAAAATTGATGTCAACAACGGAAAGCAAAAAGCCGTTCTGTATCCAGAAGAAGCCATTAGTATTTCCGAAAAGGGAGACATGAATCTCATAACCGCCGACATGGACGTAACCACGAGTTGGATGAACGGTCTCTTCTATTTCGACGGTCAATCACTTCAGGAAATATTGACCGAAATCGGAAGATGGTATAATGTAAACGTGGTGTTCACCACCAACAAGCATCTCAACGAAAAACTCCATCTCAACACAGAACGAGACCAAGACATCCAAGCCGTAATCAAACAAATAAGAATGATATGTTCGGCAAAAATACAACTTACAAACAAGGCATTGATTGTTGATTAACAGGTGTCTTAGTGCATCCACTGACGCATAAAAGCATTCATTCTGCGATAAATATTCAACTTTTAACAACCGTTAACGGTACAAGATTGATGGTTTATACGTAACTACAATAAAGAGAGTAAAACATAGAAAAAAAATAAAGATGCGAACAAGCACAAGAAAGCCAATGAGAACAAGAGTAAAGAGAGATTTGTTTACACTCTTGTTGTTGTTCATGACAACCCTTTCCACTTTCGCACAAAGCAAACTGATATCCGTCTCCTTCAATGACGAGAAGGCGACTGTGGCTTTGCGTAAAATAGAAAAGCTGTCGGGAAAGAAGATTCAGTACAACTACAATGATGTAAATTTCAAAGTGACACTCAGCATGACCAACAAGTCTGCCGAGCAAGTAGTCAATGCCATTATCCGCCGTCACGGACTGAGAGCCGATGCCAAAGGCGAGTACATCGTCATCATCAAGGATGTGAATGTACCCAAGGAACAGGTAGATCCAATGTCAGTGCAAGGCGTGGTCGTAGATGAAAAAGGTGATCCTATCATCGGCGCTGTAGTACGCAATCGTGCCAGCAAGACCAACACCGTGACCGATGCAGACGGTAAATTCTCTTTGAAATCAAACACAGAAAACGTGACTCTTGACATTTCATACTTGGGCATGAAAGACCAGCAATGGAACGGCAAGCGCGGCACCTGGGCACTGGTGCTCATGAGAGATGCAAGCCACACGCTGAACGACGTGGTAGTGACCGGTTACCAGCAGTTGGACCGCCGAAACCTCACCTCCTCTGTAGTGTCGAAAGACATGGATGAACTGATGCGTGGCGGTGTGAGCGACGTGTCGAAAATGCTCGAGGGTCAAATTCCTGACTTGGTGTCCACATCTGCCAGTGGAGAAATCAACGCCACCAACAAGATCCGTATCCGTGGTACCTCCACGCTGATCGGAAACCGTGAGCCATTGTGGGTGCTCGACGGTGTCATCCTCACCGACCCTATCAGTCTCACCTCTGACGTGTTGAACGACCCCGACTATGTAAACCGTATCGGTAATGCCATTGCCGGCATCAACCCCCAAGACATCAAGCGTATCGACGTATTGAAAGATGCAGCCGCCACCGCCCTCTATGGTACACGCGCTGCCAACGGCGTCATCGTGGTCACCACCAAAAGTGGCCGCGAAGGTAAGCCTATTGTGTCATACACCGCACAAATGACTTTGCGCAAACGCCCTTACTATACTGACAGCAAAATCAACTTGATGAATTCTGCAGAGCGTATTGAATTTTCACAATACCTTACGGACAAACATTTCAGTTTCCCGCTCAACATGCCGAAAACTGGATATGAGTACGCATTGCAACAATACTATGCCGGACAAATAACACATGAAGAATTTCTAAATGAGATAAACGACTTGGCTGCTCAAAATACGGACTGGTTTAAGTTGTTGACCCATAACTCATTCTCACAAGATCATTCCGCCAGTATCTCTGGAGGTTCCGATAAAATCAGATATTATACTTCAATTGGCTATACAGACCAAGATGACGTTATCAACAATACGAAAAATCGTCGTTACACGGCAATGGCCAAAATAGACATGACACTCAGCAGCAAATTACAGTTTCAAGTAAACTTGAATGGTTACCTGAATGACCGCGACTATTCTGCAGGAGATGTCAACCTCATCAATTATGCCTATACAACAAGCCGTTGTATCCCAGCATACGATGCGGACGGTAGCTACCACTTTTACAAAAAGTATGGTAGCAGTGGATACTTGAACTACAATGCCATGTTTGAAGATGAAAACAGCAGCACGACCCAAGAAACCAATGCCATCACAGCTACGTTCAACTTGAGGTATCAGCCTTTCAAGGACCTGTTCTTCAACGCTGTTTTTTCTGCCAATGTTCAAAATGCCAATGTGGAAACCTGGTATGGAGAAAAATCCTATCACACAGCCACATTGCGAAATTGTGAGTATGACGAAGTTCCCGCACAAGACCGATATGACTATTTGCCTTATGGAGGAGAACTTACTACACAAAACAACAAAAATGTGGGTTGGACAGCCCGTTTACAGGGGAACTACAACAAATACTTCGGCGAGAACATGAAGCACAACATCAATGTTGCGCTTGGATTTGAAGCAAGTTCAAACCATTCAAGAGGTTCCAACTACACAGAAAGAGGATATTATAAAGATAGAGGTATGTCATTCGCTACCAATATTCCAAGTGAATTCACAGGCTATTGGAATTGGATGCGAACAAATGTGCCTACACTGTCAAACAATAAGACGAACATCATTTCCGCTTACGCAACGTTGTCTTATACGCATAAAGACATCTTTACTGTCAATGCAAACGGTCGATATGATGGTTCGAATCAATTTGGAAGCAGAAGCAAGGACAATTTGCTGCCCATTTGGTCTGTATCTGGGAATCTCAACCTTCGTTCACTTCTTGACATCAGAAAAGAATGGGTCAATGATATTAGGTTGAAGGCTTCTTACGGACAACAAGGAAATATGCTTGACAACCAGACTCCCGAGTTGATTATCAAGAAGGGCAACATGAATTCATTCTACAACGAAATGACATCAACTGTTGCTTATTTCGCCAATCCGGATTTGAAATGGGAGAAGACTCGCTCAACCAACATTGGCTTGGAATCAAGTTTCTTTGACAACCGTCTTCAACTCGAAATGGAGTACTACCACAAAAAGACTGTTGACGCTTTCATGAACAAGACCATTGCAGACATCAATGGTTACACTTCGTATGTTGTAAACTCAGGAACAATCACCAACAGTGGTTTTAACTTCACAGTTACAGCAACACCAATCAAGTGGAAAGATTTCTATTGGATTTTCTCTGGAAATCTATCGATGGTGTACAATAAGGTTCAAACAGCGCCAGGCGCAGAAACATATACAAGAAGTGATTTCTTAACAGGTAACGCAGTTGTACAGGGTAAACCTGTTGGAACATTCTATTCTTACAAGTTTGTAGGACTCAATCCTATAGATGGTGGACCTATCATTGACGACTGGGAAGAGCGATGGCCTGAACTTGTGGGGGGAAGCGAATACGACACGTACACAAAGGTACTTGTCGCGTCAGGCAAACGTGAACCAGACATAACTGGAAGTATCAACAACACCTTCACTTACAAGCAGTGGCGCTTAAGCTCAACGCTTCTTTACAACTTGGGAGCCAAGACGCGCCTTTTCCGTTTGTTTGACGGATTTAGTGGAGGAACAGCCTTCGCTCCAGACAAGAACATCAGCAAAGATTTCTTGAAGAGATGGCAAAATCCAGGTGATGAGAATAAGACAAACATTCCTTCTGTAATGGGATCCGGTGATCCAGGATATTACAATTATGCATCACAATGGTCTGGAGGAGGTCTTGCGTGGACAGGAGCAAGACTTGGAGACAATTATTGGGAAATGTATGACTATAGCACCGCAAGAGTCGTCAGTGCCAATTACATCAAACTCTCATCATTAGCTCTTACCTACGAATTCGACCGTAAGACTTTGGACAGGATTGGCCTTAACCGACTTGCCATAACCCTAAGCGGTTATAATCTCCACACCTGGTGTAATTCAGCATTAAAAGGCCAAACACCTACACAAGGTGGATTTACGGAAATTCAATTGGGTGACACACCGAGTTACACATTAGGAGTTTCAATTAATTTCTAAAAGCATCCAACATGAAAATTAAAAGTATAATAACAATAATGATTTCAACAGTTCTCACAACGACAAGTTGTGGGAATTTCCTGGAAGAATATTCACAAGACCATGACTATGTCCGTTCATGGAATGACTTGAACGAGTTGTTGATAGGCGATTGCTATATGCCCGACAACACGGCTTCGACGTTTAACAACCATGCCAATGCAGGAATGTTCCTTCATCTTTTTTCTGATGAGATAGACGATCATGCTACTGAAACTGGAGGAGGTTATCTGGGATATGGTATCCGCCACGAATACTTTGGTTGTATGTCATGGCAAGACAGATTGGGCGCCAATGAAGATTTCACCACATTCTACACCGAAAACAGAACTTGGACAACAATGTACAAATATATCAATGTTGCCAATAATGTTTTAGCAAGTGCAGAGAATGTGCCACAAGTTACAGACGATGAAATAGCTGGAGTAAATTATGTCAAGGGACAAGCCCATTTCCTCCGTGCTTTCTACTACTTTTGGCTGACCAACATGTATGGACATCCATATAATCCCAGTACTTCAGCAACAGATTTAGGAGTACCCATCAAGACATCCAAAGAGGTTGAGGACATCAAATTCAAGAGGAATACAGTGGAAGAATGTTACGAGCAAATTGTCACAGATTTACTTGCAGCAGAAAAAGAATTGGGCAATGCCAAAAGCATCAAACGCAAAAGTATATACCGAGCAGACTCTGTTTCGGCACAAATGTTGTTGAGTAGAGTATATCTCTATATGCAAGATTGGAATAAGGCTGCAGAATATGCCCAAAAAGTCATCAATAAATATCCACAACTGGAAGATTTGAACGAGGTGAAAACGGGGTTTGCATCGAAAGAAAACCCTGAAACCATATTCTCAATGGGGGGTGATGATTTACCCCAGATGCTATATAATGGAAGACAGGGAATAACATTAACCCAAAGTTTATATAACACGTATGCAGAAAATGACCTGAGAAAAAGTCAGTGGTACTGGGTATTTGGCGACTTCATTGGTTGTATAAAATCGGCAGAGACAAGTAATTCATACGCAGCAAACAGTCCTTATTTTTACATGCAAAATTACAATTCAACTCAAAGACCCATATCGTCATTATTTTGGCTAAGATCTGGTGAAGCATACCTCAATCTGGCCGAAGCGCAAGCATACATGGGTAATGAGAAAGAAGCTAAAGACGCCATCAATGAACTTCGCAAGAACCGATATGCAACAGCAGCTTTCGACAAAGTCATATCATCTACAGGCGACCAACTCATTAAAGACATAAGACAAGAAAGAAAAAAAGAATTGGCTTGTGAAGGACAAAGATGGTTTGACTTGCGTAGATACAGAGTTTGCTCAATTCTGCCAGAAAAGATTTCTATCACTCACTATTTTTCAATATACAAAAGTGATACAGACGACGGTGCACCCATTGAAACAAGAAAATATGTATTAGGTGAAGAAGATCCATCATGGACCGCTCCAATCCCCTATGAGGTTTTGGATTTCAACGTAGGAATGGAAAGTAACGGTAACATGAGACGTTCATACGAAACTGTAGAAACAGTAAAATAAGAAGACTATGAATAAATTTATATTTATATCAGCGATAATATTTACGCTCTGCACCATGCAATCATGCAGTGACGAGAATTCAGATATCAGCTATGAGGATCCGACAAATTTCTTTATGCCTGCGGCTGACGCAACAGACGAATTGTCTGTTGTTCGAAGACAATTTAAAGAAGAACAAGGTTCATATTTGCTTTTCAATGATACCTTGCAACATTATTATATAGGAAAAGATATTAATGGAGACAACCAATATTTCACAGAATTGTTGGATGTGAAATACTCTGTAGGAGGAAACTTGTCTACTAAAGACAAATACACATACACATATCTCAATGAAGATATGTGTATAGCGGCAACAGAATATCTTAAGAAATTCCTCATTCCGCATTTTTCCACAAAGTTACGTCCTTTTTCATGGTTTCTTTGTGGAAGCATTACAGGCAAAAACACAAATGGTAACTTGGTCAAGCCGTATGCCTTGTCTGGTGAAAGGACTATCGTACTTGCCTGTGGACAGTTGTCGTCCTTAAATACTGATGCAAGAAAACAACAATTAGCATCACGTCATCTTCTGACTGTTATTGGCAATCTTGCCAGCAACAATGCATCTGCGTTTTCTGATTTCACAGAAATATGCAGCAAATACTACAAGACGATGTTAAACAAGCCAACTGACGTTTCTGCCAATGACTATGTACGATCCTACGGATTTGCCAGTTCTACACAAACGATCACCTTCCCGACCCAAGAAGATGACATTTCCTCTTTTGCAACCATGGTGATAACATATACAGATGAGCAGATAGAAAAAATTTATGCAAAATATCCAATCGTAATTCAAAGAGCTAAATTATTCAAGGCTGATTTGATTTCATTAGGATACAAGTTTTAAAGACAAAAACATTTCACAACATGAAAATTAAATATTTGGTAAAAGGGGTATTCGCTCTTGCATTATGTATAACATTAAATTCTTGCAGCAAAGACGAAGAAGCACCTAAGGACAAAATACCAGCATCTGCCCAAGGAACATTCACAGATCCACGAGATGGCAATGAATATAAATGGGTGAGATATGGCAAACAAGATTGGATGGCTGAAAATTTCAGATACTATCTTAACGACGATTCAAAATGCAAGTTATATGAAGACAGCAACGATAAACTCGTTGATGTTAATAAATATGGTCGTTTATATACTTATAATGCAGCCTTGGAAGTATGTCCGGAAGGCTGGCGTCTCCCCACTGACGAGGATTGGAAAGAACTTGAGATGACTTTAGGTATGTCGCAAGAAGAAGCCAATCGATGTGATGAAAGAGGAAACATTGCGTCAAGAATGCTTACACGATATGACGAGACATGTGATTTGAATCTTTTATTGGGAGGCTATCACGATCCAGGACTCGCTATGGGATTATCTGGCTTTATCCGCATTGGTGTATACGGATTCTATTGGACAGCAAGCCGAGACACAGAGCAAGGTAAGGGAGACGGATACTATTGGTACAGAAAATTCGTATTCAACCAAGACTATGTTATTAGACAGAGCACTTCTGCAAATATGCTCTTCAGTGTTAGATATGTAAGAGATGCGCAGTAAGATACTACTTCTTATTTCTTTGATGGCACTCTTTACTGTAAAAGTTTATGGTGAGGAGCAAAATGAAACGGAATCCGCTCAAGAAAGAATAATAAACAAAGAGGCGGAAAATGAAAATTTCATTCACGCATACTTGCTGCTCATACGTGAAGGAAGACCTTGCTATACAACAGCAGGCCATGCTGCTATCCGCTTAGTTTGCCCATCAAAAAGTTTAGACTATTGCTTCACCTTTGAAATGGACATGCAAAAAAGTTCATTTTGGGATGCGATGAGAAGAAAAGCAAAAGCGGGGTTCACATACGTCCCCTCCAACGTATTCATCAAGCAATATCAAAAGGAAGGTCGAGGTATTACTTCATACGAATTGAATCTACGCCCCCAAGAAAAGCAAAACCTGTGGAAGGTATTAGACAGCGAATGTGCCAAAGGAGCAAGTTGGACATTTGACTATACTTCGGTAAATTGTCTATCAATGTCATTGTATGCTATCAATGAGGCCATAGAACCAGCAGAAATCAAGTTCAAGAAACTTCCGAGAGTGGTATATGAACCCTTGGGTGAATGGATTGACTATAATACTTATCAATCACCCTGGGTTAGAATAGCGATGCATGCCATTCTTTATAATGTTGAAGACAAGCAGACAAGACCCGAGGACTTACTTTCTCCAGATATGATGAAGGCTGTAATTCCTTATACGGTTATTTCTGAAGACGGTGGAAAATACAGATTTCTTGCAAAAGACGAGCCACAGGATATTACGCAGCAGACATACAAAGACAAGCCTCTCTGGCTGACCCCATCCAAAGTTGGGATAATATGCATTTCTATCATTGCAATATGTTTCATAATTATCATATATAAAAAAAAGAGAGAATTCATTCAGTAAACCAACTAAAAAAAATTACGCATGAAAAGAGAAATTACTTCACTAAAGAGAGTAGTTAAAACAATGATGGTGCTCATTGCACTTTTACTCTCATCAACCACGACGTTCGCAGGTAGCTCATCTTGGTTCTGTTACAATGGCAAACTTCAAGCTTACCCATCCGGAGCAGGTAAAGTATACGCTGAAGTTTCCGATAAATGTGCTACGAATGATGCACTTGGCAATCCTTTTTCAGATTTTACAACTCCTGCGGAAAGTGTAAATATAGAATTTGTAACGTCTTCGGTGTCTTCAACCGGTGTCGCCTCCGCCAGTTATAACGGATATGCAATACCTAACGATGGATGGATTTTTGCAGGGTTCTCTGGTTCCACTAAAGTTGGAGAAAACGAATTCGTATCTCGAGACAGCATACAGGAATATAGTAGTCCT
>ERZ808270.1467-NODE-1467-length-9976-cov-3.274166_pt1 | contig 9976 bp, 10 predicted proteins | sample MGYA00521082_ERZ808270 | MGnify/ENA primary metagenome ERZ808270 (study PRJEB31516, sample SAMN03275594) | gut metagenome | biome: mammalia-associated habitat; material: feces | host: Papio cynocephalus | place: Kenya | collected 2012-07-27 ...
GGCGCCGGTATGATAGGCAAAAGGGTAATAGAGCTTTTGCGTCCGTTCAAGCTTGAAATACTTGTGTTTGATCCCTTTCTTCCGCCGGAGACCGCAAAAAAGCTCGGTGTGGAAACGGCATCGCTTGAAACGCTCTTTTCAGAGTGCCGCATTGTTTCAAACCACCTTGCAAATAACGCCGATACCCGCGGCATTATAAATTACAGACTGTTTTCTTTAATGAAAGAGGACGGGGTTTTTATAAACACGGGGCGCGGAGCGCAGGTGGTTGAAGACGATCTTGTTCGCATATTAAGGGAACGCCCCGATATAACCGCGGTTTTAGACGTTACAGACCCCGAACCGCCCGAAAAGAACCATCCGTTTTATTCGCTTGAAAATTGCCTGCTTACTCCGCATATTGCGGGAAGCCTCGGCAATGAGGTGTTACGTATGGCAGAATATATGAGGGAAGAATACGAGAGTCTTTTGCAAAAAGGATCAACACGCTACGAGGTAACGCTTAGAATGCTTGAAACAATGGCGTAGAAAAAACGATTAGTGCGCAATAGCTTTAAAGCCAAACAAAAGATCCCCTGCGGTGAAAAGTTTTTCACCGCAGGGGATCACTGCAATTTAAGGGTTAATTTTTTTGTCAGCCTATACCTACCGTTTCGGCGTTTAACAGCCGCGCCTCTTCGTGTGAATGAGTAACGGCTATAAGCGTGCGGTCCTTAACCGAGGATAAAATATGCCTTGCCGCATTTTCGGTATTTTCCCTGTCAAGACCAGAAAACGGCTCGTCAAGCACAAGCACATTATAATCTGCGCATAAGGCTCTTGCAATAGCCGCGCGCCTGCTCATACCCCCCGAAAGCTTTCGGGGGTATTTATTTGCCGCCTGTCCGATATTAAGCGCGTTCAAATGATAAAGCGCTTCTTCCCTATCGGCACCCACAAGCGTTAAATTTTCAAGCACGGTTTTAAAGGGCAGCAGTCTATCCTCTTGAAAAACCGCCGAAAATACGGCTTTATCTGCCGTTATACTGCCGTCGCTTGGCTTTTCAAGCCCCATAATCAGCCTTAACAGCGTGGTTTTGCCGCTGCCGCTCTCGCCGAAAAGGCAAATATGCTGTCCCTTATTTATTTTAAGGGTAAGGTCATTTATCACCGTTTTATCCTTATAAGCAAATGAAACGTTATTTATTGCTATCATACATAAACCTCTTTGCAATACGCTTTATTATAATTTCAAATGCAAGCGATAAAAGCGCCACAACGGCGGTAACCGCAAAAACGTTAGGCGTTTCAAGGTAAAGCTTTGCGTCCTGCAGCAGTCTTCCTATCGAGCCGGCGGGACGGCATATAACCTCTGCCGCAACGCCCGACTTCCATGCAAAGCCGAGAGCGTTTGCGGCAGACGCCGTAAATGAAGGAAGCAAAAACGGCAGTTTCACCTCAAAAAGCGTTTTAAAGGGATTCAGCCTGAAAATTTTTGCCGCCTCAAGATATTTAACGTCTATATTTTCAATACCGCTCTCCGTGCTTGACCATATCATAGGGGTTACCGTTAAAAACGATATAAAAACCGCAAGATAAGCGCTTTTTATCCATACAAGCGCCAATATTATAAACGAAGCCACCGGCACCGCGCGCACAATATGCAAAACAGGCGAAAAAACCGCTTTAAACACCTTAAAGCGCGAGGAGAGCACCGCGCCCGTAACGCCTGCCGCAATACCCAAAAGATAGCCTGCCGTTATGCGAAGCAGCGAAAGCGCCACGGCAACCCAAAATTCCGAGGTTTTGCAAAGGCTTATAAGACTTAAAAAAACCGCGCGCGGATACGGAATCAGTATTTCCTTATCCACGGCGGCGGCGGCAAGCTGCCACGCTGTAAGCCATAACAGCGCCACGGCAGCCCACTTTAAAATGCTTTTTAATTTACTTTGCTTCATAATAGAAGTTATCGTCCGGCAAGGCTCCGCCTACGCTTTTGGGGTTTGCGTCAAAAAGGAACTTTAAATATGCCGAAAGATCGGTTTTAAGCTTTGTGCCGTCCTCAAAAACAATATTGCAAAGCGGAATTGCCTTTTTTGCAATTGCGGCAGAGGCAACGATGCCGTATTTTTCGCAAAGCGCTGCGGCAGTATCGGTATCGCTGTTTACTTCCTTTACCGATTCGGCGTATTCCTCAAGGAATATTTTAACCGCGTCGGGGTTTTCTTCAATATATCCCTTACGGGCAACTATGCAGCCCATTACAAGCTGTGTATCGCTTACTTTATCCCACTCCTTGTTCATATCAAGCGCTATAACCGCATTCTGATCCTTAACTGTAAGGGTGGTAGCCACGGGCTGCGGCGCCACGGCAATTATTTTTTCATTCTGCGCAAAGGCGGTTACAAGCTCGGTAGGCTGTGAAACAAAGTTGACCGTTACGTCCGTTCCGACTGTAAGACCGTTTTTCTCGAAGATGTAATTGATAATATATTCGGGGTTTGCGCCCTGACCTGTTGCATAAACGGTTTTGCCCTTAAGCGCCTTTATATCGGTTATTTCCTCGCCCTTGGTAACAAGGCAGAGCACGCCTAACGTATTTGCCGCAAGAACCGAAATGCCGCCCTCGGTCTTTTGATAAAGGGTTGAAGCCAGATTCGTTGCAACCGCGGCAATATCGGCCTCGCCGTTTGTAAGCTTTGCTACAATTTCGTCATTGCTGCCTACGGTGGCAATATTGTAATTAAGCCTGCCTGTTTTGTCCTCCGCCTTTTTCATAAGCGGGGCAAGCCCCATACCCGTAGGACCGTTAAGCGCGTATACGTTACAGGTTGTATCGAGCTTTGCGGGTGTAGATGAAACGGGAGCCGCCGAAGAGCTGTCCGTGCTGCTGTCGGTGCTTTTTGTTCCGCATGCGGCTAAGCCGAGCATTAAAGCCGCCGCTAAAAGTGCGCTTATAATTTTTTTCATTTTTTAATCACCTTTATTCCGTTATTTTCCCTTTTAATATTTCCGTTTGCTTCAAGCGCGTCAATGCTGCGGTACAGGCTTGCACGGCTCAAACCCAGCATTTTTGAAAGCTCGGTCATACTTACGGGAATTTCTGCGTAACCGTTTTCGTTTGCGGAAAGCTTCAGGTAATTTAAAACCGTATCCTCCGCGTCACTGCACGATATAACGCTCAATTTTTCGTTAAGAAACCTTATTTTATCAGATAAAAACGTAATATAGTTTACAGCCGTTTGCGGATACTCTTTAAAAAGCGAGATTAAAAGGCTTTCCGGTATAAAGCATACCTCGGTATCGCTTTGGGCGGTCAGCGTGCTTACATAGGTGTCTCCGCCGCCGAAGACCGCCGCAGCGCCGAAACAGCTGCCGCCGCAAAGCTCCTTCATTACAAGGCGGCGATCATTATTGGTTACGGCCTTAACGCTGCCGCAAACAATAAAGCCGAGCGCACCGAAAAAACGTTCCCTTGAATAAATAAGCTCGCCCTTTTTGAATTTCACCGTATCGGGCAAAGAGCTTATTATATTCTCTTTATCGTTCTTTTCAAGCCCGTCAAGCAAAAACAAATTACCGTATACTGACATAAAGCTCCTTAACAGTGTCTTATTTGAGACACTTTTTATTTGTATTATAACATATAATTACGGCTTGTCAAGCCTTGTGCCGATAAAAATATAATTTTTTAAATTTGGGTATTGACAAAACGCCGTTTTAACGATATAATATATTGGTCTCAGCAGTATTCGGCTGTATAGCTCAGTTGGCTAGAGCATGCGGTTCATACCCGCAGTGTCATTGGTTCAAATCCAATTACAGCCACCATCGGCCCGGTGGTCAAGAGGCCTAAGACACCGCCCTTTCACGGCGGTAACACGAGTTCGAATCTCGTCCGGGTCACCAAAAAAGCACTTGCAGCTGCAAGTGCTTTTTTATTTTTATTGCAATATTTCATTAAAAATTATTTTTTATATTTAATATTATCGCAAAGGCAGTTCCCGCCACGGAAACAACAAACGACGCAATCAAAAATACCAAAGCCCGTATTTTATCCTTCGAGCAGTTAATAAATTTTTTCTTTTTTACAAGAAGGCATTTGTTCATCAAAAAAGACTTTACCTCCTCTGCGTCTGCATTAAGACTGCTTTTTTCTAATGTAATAAACAAATCGGGCTGCATATGAAGCAATATAAAGTTATCAGTTTCAAAAAACTTTGTTATCTGATAATAAGAGTATTCTCTTTTCAGTTCGTCGACATGGGCAACGATTTTGTCTTCAAAAAGCTCATATTGTGTTATGCTTTCCTTTCCCGCCGAAATAACCATTCGCTCATAGTTTATTTTTACCGCCTTTTTTACCCATAAATACGTAGCAAGAAGTACTAAAGAAATAACAATTCCGAAAATGGCGTTATCCTGATTTCCGTTTGCAATACACGCAGCCGTTTCAACGGCGATAAAGCAAAAAAACGCTATAAATATCTTTTTTACTTTATTATAGCTAACCGAATTAAAATCATAAAATAAATCTCTGTTCATTAAAAACCTTGAGCTGTAAACAGGACTTTCGGCTTCCTTTTTTTCGTTTTCAATATTGCCGCCCACATTATTTTCGTTCATAAACACGAACACTCCTTATATGCATTTTATTTGTTATATATTTGTATCAAATTAAGAAAAAGCCGCTATTGCAAGGCAAAGCTGATGTCGGTTAAAAAATCCGAAGGCGCGGTATTGTTAAGAACCGGCTGAAGATTAAACACCAGCTCGCCGTTCGGCAGGGAAGGCGTATAAACCTTGTAATACAGCTGAATAATACAATCCTTATAGTTCATCGGTCTGTTATCCGTAGTCATAAGGATTATTTTATTCGGCTCTCCGAGCCTTGAAATTATGTCGTCAAGGGCAGAGTCCTTATTTATTCCCTCGATCATTTCAAAGTCGGGGCGAGTGGGGCTTATTCCCTCTTGATACTTAAAGGTTTTTTCATAGCACCTAAAGCTGATCTGCGTAACATAGCAGCCGTTAAAATTCCGTGAGTTACCGTAAAAATTCATAATATACGCAGTAAAATCATTGCCGTCGGGCGAATTGAATACAGCGCTGCCCGCTAAAATACCGTCGTTAAAGGATCTTTCGGCTACCGTAAAGCCCATGCTTATCAGATCCGAAACCTTTATCGGCAGGGTAACGGTTATGCCGTCAATTGTAATATCGTAATTTGATACCTTATGGCTTATAGATTTATCCGTTTTTAAATCATAGGTATAATCTATAATTTTAAGCCCGTTGCCGAAGCTCACGCTGTGGTCTTCCTTTAAAAGATCATAATCTTTAAGGTTAAGCTTTTTAGAGGCCTCGCTTAAAAAATCGTTATAGTCTGTAATTCTGCCTATTCTGCCGCTTGTGTTTAATGCTGTCAATTTATAAAAAACGTCCGTCATTCTGGATTTGTTGTTAAGATCGGTAATATAAACCGCAGAACCGTCGTTTTGCAGGGTAAGCTCTCTGTCTTTTGAATTATTAAGATAAAAAGCAAGCTTGACTTTTTCCGAAATTTTATTGCCCGATGTCAGATCAAGCCTTATGCAAAAGCCGAATTTTTTACTGTGCACAGCGCTTATCTTCTTAATATCCTTATTCGTAATCACAGAGCTGCCCGCACTGTTTTTAAAAGCAACGGCGTTATCGGTAACAGAGGATTCTCCGAACAAAACCGTTCCGTCGTTTAAAACAATACCGTCGTCAACAAAGGAATTGTTAGAGGCAAACAATCCCTCTAACTGCTCGGCGGTAAAGCTTTGCTTTTTATGGAGCACAAAGCAAAAATTGCCGTTTAATTTTATATCGTCCGCAACGTATTTATAACCGCCGTTTCCTTCAAATCTGCCGCAATTTATGCCTATAACTCTATCGCCCTCGAAATAAACGGTGTATTCGTAATTTTCTTTCTCATAGTTTTCAACCAATTTAAACCCGTTTACATATTTTTGCGTTGAAAAGGACATAGCCTTTTCGGTTAAAGATGTTTGCAGACAGGAATAATACCGCTCGCCCTTTTTAAAGGTGATCATATTGTTAAAGCTGTTGCGGGTAATAACAACCTCTGCCGAGCCTGTTCCGCCGAGCTTTTGCGCTAAAAAGCCGCCCGTATCGTTAAGCGTAACCGTAAAATAGCTGTACATCGTAATTGTAAATTCCGAATCAGGGTTAATATCGGTTACGGCAGAACCTGCAAGATTTAATAATCCGAAGTTAAAACGATTTGCCAACGCCGCCGCTTTGGGCTTTCCGGACGAACCCGACAGCAATACCGTCCCGTTTTCCGCAATTGCTTTTTTCACGGCGTAGAAATTCAATTTATCCAAGCTGTTTATTTTCACGTTTTCGGCGGTAATTCTTTCAGAAATATTATCCGAACAACCGCCGTTATTACCTTGCCCGCGGCTGTTTGACGGTATTTTACCGTCGGCGGAATTTTCGGAAGAGCCGCCGCCTGACTCGGCGGCTTCGGATATACCGCTCCCGTTTAATATTTCTCCGCTTTCTGAAACGGAGCTGTTTTTTTCGTTCTCTGATAATATAACGCTTTTACAACCGGCAAAAGAGAAAATAATCGTCAGAGCCAATATGATTGCAAGCGATTTTTTCACAGCAATTCTCCCTTGTTCTCATTTTTAAAATACGCCTCTAACTCGTCTATGGTAAAGGTTTGTTTTGTGTAAATAACCACGCAAAAATCTTCAATAAACGTCACGTCGTCCACAGCATAATTTTCGGGAGTACTGTTAAAGGGGGCGCACTCAAAGCCCACAACCTTAGAGCCCTCGTACCGAACCGTAAATTTATAGTTTTCCTGATCTAAATTTTTAACAATATTAAATCCCTCGATATATTTATGAGAAGAAAATTCTCTGCTTACCCTGCCGTAACCGGAGCCGCCGTTCTGCGTGTTCATAAAGCAGGTATAGTAATTATCCTCTCTTTTAAAGGTTATCATTTGTCCCATATCTTCAATATCGTTTTCGGTAACAACAACCTCCGCAAAGCCCGTTCCGCCGAGCTTTTGAGCTAAAAAGCCTTTTTTGTCGTTCAGCTCAATTGTAAAGTACGTCACCATTGTTGCGGTAAATATTCTGTCGCGGTCTATCGGATATTCCGCATAGGTATTGCTTAGCCTTAAAAGACTCGGCGAAGAAACCGTTTGAATTCATTTTTATCGGCAAAAGCGATTTTTCGCTGATAATCTTTTTAGCCGAGTAAAAGTTGATTTTATCGAGGCTGTCAATATAACAGCCCGTCTCCTGATCGGTCGGAGTGCTTGGGGTGACGGTTGACGGGGTGCTGCCGGAAGGCTTGGACGAGGGGGTTTTATCGGGTGCTGAGGAAGCGCCGTTATCCGGCTCTGAGGAGATAGTGCTATCGGGTACGGAATTTTCTTCGGAGCTGTTGTTTGCCGAATTATTTTCGGAGTACGGTTTACTGCCGCTTGTAACACGGCTTTGTTTATTATCTGCCGAGGAATTATAAGACGGGCTTTGCATACTGCCCGCAGCAGGAATATTATTACCGAAGACTCCGCTTTTCTGTAAACCGAAGCCCGTAATTAAAGCAATACAGCAGCAAAGTGCGGGTACAACCGTGCTTATAATGATCCGTTTTTTCTTTTTTTGCTTTGCTGCATATTTATCTCTGCGTTCAAATACGTTCCTCGCTACTTCATCATAGCTTTTCATACTGAAATTTCTCCTTATCAAGTAACTGTTTAAGGGATTGCTTTGCTCTATACAACAAATTTTCAATTTGACGCCTGGATTTTCCCATTATCTGCGCGGTTTCATCATTTGAAAACTCTTCAAAAAAGCTAAGCCATAAAACCATTTTGTATTCGGGCTTTAAGCAGGACATAACCCTATGCACCGTAATTTTTCTTTCGTTTCTTATGTACATAGCTTCAAGATCCGTCTCATCTTTTGAATAATTTTCCGCATTATCTATTGAAGACAGCGATATTTTAGAATTATGCCTTATATAATCTATCGCAGCATTTCTCCCAATGGTGTAAAGCCAAGTCTTGAACGAACTCTTTTCATTGAATTTAAGTTTTTTAACCGCAAGCTTAAAGAAGGTTTCCTCCATTACCTCCTCGGCTATATAAATATTATTTACATAGCTGTTTAAATAAAGAATTAAACCGTCTTTATAATCCTTAATAATTAAGGTTAAACCCTCATCGTCACCATCAAGAAAACGGCGGTAGCTACTTGCGCCGTTATCCATTCGGTACCCCTTTCCTTGTTTTCTCCTCATCTGTTAGACGGGGCTGCGCATAAAAACTCTCAATAAATTTTAAAATTTCAGTTTATTTGATTTTATCACATACAAAAATAATAAGCAATATATGCTTTAATTGGAATAAATCGGGAGCCGCTTTACCTATTCTTCGCGAAACCTTAAATACTCAATAAACATTTTTACAGCCGGCGTAAGTCGGTTTTTATTTTTAACCGCAAGGCATATTTCACGGTAATAAGGCGTTTCCAACGGCCGTATTTCAACATTGTAGGGTATACGCTTTAAAATTAAGGACGGCAAAATACCTATGCCCAGCCCCTTTTCCGCCATCGCCATAACCGCAAAATCCTCCCAGGTGGTAAAGCGTATGTCGGGGTGTATATTATTTTTTTCAAGCAGACCCGAAACCTCGGTCTTTCCGCCGCGCTCCAACAGCAAAAACGGCTGACCGTTAAGGGAGCTTAGCTTAACCGAGCTGTTTTTTGCAAGCGAATGCTTCGGCGGCAGCACAACCTTGTATTCGTCCTTTTTTAAAAAATATGTATCAAAAGAAGGATCGGCAGGCGTCCGCAGAAAGCCGCAGTCCACCCTGCCCTCGTCTATCCAGCGCTCGATCTCGTCGTAATCGCCTAACAGCACCTCATATTCAATATCAGGATAATCATTACAAAGCCTTGCAAAAATATTCGGCAGCCAGTTTACGGCAACGCTTGCAAAGGTTCCTATTTTCACAACCCCCGCCTTTATGCCGTTTATCTGATCGATATAACCGTTAAGCTCGCGCTGGTCGTTTAAAACCGCCCTTGCAAGCGGCAAAATCCTTTCCCCGCACGAGGTGAGCCGCACGCCGCTTCGGCTTCGCTCTAACAGTGTGACTCCCCATTCCTTTTCTAAATCCGCTATCATTTTACTAACCGTAGACTGCGCGTAATTCAAATTTTCGGCCGCTCTTGTAAAGCTACCCGTTTCGGCTGTTTTTATAAAGGCAATATATTTAGCCAAATTGTTTTCCATACTCTTGTATTCCTTTTTTCGATACATTTAATCTATAATATTCGCTTTTCTTATTATAATGCCGTGTGTATAATTAAGCAAGACTGTTTTGGGAGAAAATAAGATGAAATTCAAAAACAATGATATGGATATGCTTAACGGCGCTTTAACAAAAAAGCTTCTGCTTTTCACCCTTCCGATAGCGCTGAGCAGTATCGTGCAGCAGCTGTTTAATGCCGCCGACACTTCGGTTGCGGGGTATTTCGGCAACCCGAACGCATTGGCGGCGGTAGGCACAAACGCGGAAATTGTGGCTTTAATAGTTACATTATCCTCCGGTCTTTCGGTAGGGGCAAATATAATTATTGCAAACCGCATAGGGAAAAACGAACGGCGCTCTGTTCCCGCCGTAACCGAAACCGCGGTTATTCTTGCTTTAATTATAGGCGTTATCGGCTTTTTTATAGGTCAAGCCGCCGCAAGACCGCTGTTAATGCTGATACAAACCCCAAATGAAATTTTAGACTATGCACAGCAGTATTTAAGAATTTATTTATTCGGTTATCCGTTTTTGCTGCTTTACGATTTCGGCGCCGCCGTTTTACGCGCTAAGGGGGACAGCCGTTACCCGTTTTCGGTATTGGCTTTATCGGGAATTGTAAATGTTTTGCTTAACCTGCTTTTTGTGGCGGTATTAAAGTTA
>ERZ808270.1468-NODE-1468-length-9956-cov-9.100798_pt1 | contig 9956 bp, 6 predicted proteins | sample MGYA00521082_ERZ808270 | MGnify/ENA primary metagenome ERZ808270 (study PRJEB31516, sample SAMN03275594) | gut metagenome | biome: mammalia-associated habitat; material: feces | host: Papio cynocephalus | place: Kenya | collected 2012-07-27 ...
ATCTTGTTGCGTGTATCCTTGTACCATTTGTAGAATATATTATAAGGTACTTTGTTGCGTGAGCAGAACTGCTCAATGGAGATGCCCTTCGGCATTGCCTCCGTTTGGTACTGGAAATAAAATCTTTCCAAATCTTCGCTGCTATACATATTATATATATTTAAAATCAGCAGCAAAGATAATTCTTTCTAAATTAAGCCCTAATTTGAGTGCTTACCTGATGTCATGTAACTTTGAGATTAGAGAACTATAAAGTTACTGATAATCAGCCACTTAACCAAATTTTATTAGTTATATTACGTTAATTAACTCCCTCATTTTCAAACGATTACGTTAGAATTAACAGAGTATTGTAATAAGACATAACACCACTTTGAAAGACCTCACCTGTCTGTATTGGTTACATACATTATGGCATTTGAATACTTACATGCCTTACTTACAAAGATCCCTTATCCTTTGTTCTTCCTTCAATGAGCAGACAAGCAGCTGTCCATGTTTCTCTGCCACGATATATCCATTCAAGCCTTGAACTACCACCTTGCTCTCATCTGCTGCATGCACGATGCAGCCGTGGCAATCATAGAGTCGGATGTCGTTGCCTACCTTGACATTGCCGTCCTCGTATTGTGGAAGCAAGGTGCGGAGGCTTCCCCAGCTACCGAGGTCGCTCCATCCGAATTCTGCAGGAAGAGTGTAAATTTCCTTCGACTTTTCCATCACGGCATAGTCAATACTAATCTTTTCGCACGTTGGGAAGAGTCTATCTACGACCTCTTTCTCCTTGTCGGTATAGAAGGCAGGAGCCATCTCGTCCATGATGCTCGCCAACTTTGGTTGGAAAGTACGGATTGCCTTGCTGATGGTCTTGATGTTCCATACGAAGATGCCGGCATTCCAATAGTAGTTGCCGGATGAGAGGTATTGTTCGGCTGTCGCCAAGTCGGGTTTCTCCTTGAAGGCATCAACTTTGAGAATTTCTGGGAATGGGACGTGGACTTGAGGTTTTGCTTTGTCGGGGGCGGGGGCGCCCCCTCTCCCAGTTAGGGTGGCAATGTAGCCGTAGCCTGTTTCGGGGCGGCTTGGTTTGATGCCTATGGTCACGATAGCCTCCTGGTCGGAAGTGAAGCTTAATGCCTTGCTGAGCACTCGCTGATACTCCGTGGTGTTGATGACCAAGGAATCGGACGGGGTCACCACAATGTTGGCATTGGGGTGCTTCTGCTGTATTTTCCTGCATGCATAGGCGATGCAGGGAGCTGTGTTACGGGCAACTGGCTCCGCAAGGATGTTGTCGACTGGTATCTCAGGGATTTGCTTCTTAATGATACAGATATACTTCTCGTTAGTCACAACCCACATGTTCTCCACCGGACAGATAGGCTTCAATCTGTCCACAGTGAGTTGGATGAGCGAACGGCCGACTCCCATCACATCAATGAACTGCTTGGGATGGTCGGGGGTTGATATGGGCCACAAGCGGCTTCCAATGCCGCCAGCCATTATTATTATTTGTATATCATTGTAACTATTCATCGTGTTTCTTTTGCTGTAATCTTAAGCATTCATAAGTTAGTACCCAAATTATGACATCCCCCTTTGTATAGGTACTTTTACGAATGCCTACATTTGAGTTGTTAAAATTTCATTGTTTTGCTGTTTTATTCATTTTCTTCGCTCGACAATTTGAAAGCAAGCTTTCATTGCTATCGCTTATAGAAAACTTTCCAAATCTTCGCTGTTGTGCATAAATCTGATGTTGTAAAAATCGCAGCAAATGTAAAGCTTCCATTTTTAAGCTCTAATTTGAATGCTTAATCATTGTTCGTAATTAAGTCATTTCTTTAAAGTTTGTATTCTTCACAACAAGTGGTTTCTTTGCAATATTCCTTATGCCGCTATTAATGACAACAATATCTCCGCGTGTCTGTATGGAATCAGAATATGTTTGTAATAAGGCGTTATCATTAAATTTTTCAAAGTTGGAATAAATGAATATTTCCTTTATATAGCAATCCAAAAGTTGTTGTAACCTTTTGTTTTCAATGTTTTTCAATCCTATAAATTCGTTATATTTATTAACCTTACTTGTATCGATTTTAATTACAAGCTCAACATCATAGTCCTCCTCAAATCGAATTTTAGGTTGATATCTCTCTTGTTCACAGCCGAACTCTATACATTCACTCTTATTAGAATTATTTGTCAAATGCTTCTGTATTTCATTTCTCAATACTGAGAAAAATATATTTATTCCAGTCTTTTCCATTTGGGAAAGGGATTGCCACCAATCCTTAAATTCCAAAAGTTCAAACGTTGGAAGATGTTTTAATACATTATATTTGTTTATGTAGTGAATAAGTTTGGATCCATATATGCACATTGCATTATATCTGATAAAAAACAACTCACTCTCTGTAAACTGTGCCCGTATGATTTTTAGATAATCCTTTATCTCACTTTCCTTAAGTTTTGAACCATCAATTAAATCATATATACGGTAAATTGTTCTAAAATAAGCACCAAGTTTAGTGTGGTTTACCGTGTAAAACAACATATAATAGTTTACAGCTCGTTTTCTATTTTCTTCGTAGTTTTTAATATTTCTAAATTTCGACTGCAATATTTGTTTTTCTTTATCAAAGAAATCTTTGTTACTATATTGCTCTACTTCTAATTTTTTCTCACCTTCTTCATAAACAGGTTCCAATCGCTCGCTACACATCTCTGATACTTGCAACTGGTAAAGTCTAAGCAACTCAAAAAACAAATCGTGAAAACGTTGCCTTTCCGTTTGATAGAGGCTCTCTTTTGTCGCTTTGTTTTGGTACTTGAACGTTTCAACCATCAAGATTACGCCAACAAAAGAAAATATTGTTCCTAAGACCCCACCTATAAAGTCGCCATACGCACTCCACAGGTCTTTATCAACAACATAGTCATCATTAAAAATCTTTATTGGGTGCCCCCACTTGAAAATGAAATATGCAAAACCTATAAAGACAACAGCAATCCATGCGTATATACTTATTCTAAAATAAAATGGTAGCCTTTCTTTCATTAGAATGTCGTTATAATTGGTTAGTACTCCAATTGGGATATCTCCAAAATGCCTCAGTATGATAATGAAAATACTTAACTAAAATACTTTCCTTGAATTGATTGTTGTATTAAATAATAGAAAAACATACATCATACGCAAAGTTTCTTTTCTTTTGTCGGGGGCGGGGGCGCCCCCTCTCCCAGTTATGGTGCTTTTGTTGTTCTTCTTAACCTTTCACCAGCTCCAGAACCTCTCTGCTTACCTCTATTGTCGCGCCACTGATGTACTTTATCTCGTTGCCGATGACGGCTTTTTTGCCGTTGTAGCGTTGGACGTAGGCTTCGAGACCTTTGAGATTGCCTGCAACAATCTTTACTTTGATACCTTTCTTTAATGGTACGGGAGCTACGGACACTTTCTCTTCGCCGTTCTCCACGAGATTGCGGTAGCTTATGATTTCCTGGTCGGGAACACGATAGATTTGTTTTTGACCGGGCATGGTCAGCATCTTGTAGATGTCGGAACGGAAGCGGATGGTGTCGAGTCGGGTGGGGGATACGTTGCAGAAGATGAACGTGGAGAGAAAGAGTCTTTCTCTTAGTTTGCGTTTCAAAGAACGCTTGTCGATGTAGACCTCTTTCACCTTCGGAATCCAATAGTCGAACCACGTGTTGTCGCGGTTGAGATTCAGCTGGATGGACTCGGCTATCTTCATTTCGCAGTTTACTCTTACAACTGCGACATACCAACCGGCATCACCTGGCTTTTCAAGACCTTCATTTGGCTTTTTCTTAGCCCTTTCCTCACTTTTTGCCACGGCTTCGCCGCCGTCCCCTGCATTAGTGGACGCTACTTGCAATGGTGTTTTTGTGTCTTTCATCTATGTGCGAAATGTGTTTCGTTTCAGATGCTGGGTTTCTGTGTCTCTTGGTAAGAGATACAGAAACCCTTTGCAAAGGTACGGAAAATATTGTAAATAAGTAAATTGTGTGTGTTAATAATTTAATATAATACAATAAAAGCCAACAAATGTTTAGCACATTATTTTTGACGATTTTCCATAAGTCGCTGATTGGACGTCTTTTCTACATTGTTTCTGTATCTCTTACCAAGAGACACAGAAAACACGTTTTCCCCTTTTATCGTATTGCAGCCAGCACTTTGGCGTTGGCATCGTCCACTTCAGATGTCTGTATGGAACGGAGATAAATCTGTGTGGTGGCTTCGGAGTTGTGCCCTAACGCCTCGCTTATGACGGACAGTGCGACCTTATTGTCTCTTGCCGCTGTAGCCCATGAATGGCGAGCGACATAAAGAGTGAGTTTGCCCTTTATGCCAATCTTTGCGCCAAGTTTCTTGAGATGATAAGCGATGCGTGACTCAGCATTGTGGTAAAGGCGCAGCTCGTCCAGACTTTTGTCTTGTATCGTTCTGATTTTTCGTTTGGTGGCACTTTCAAGGAATGGAAAGAGATAAGGAGAAGATGCTGTTTCGGCTTGATACCTATCGACAATGGACTGCATTTCTTTCTCCCAACGGATAGAAAGGCGTTGACCTGTTTTGCTACGTGTGTAAGTGATAAAACCGTCTTTGAGGTCTGACTTGCGAAGATGTGCCAGGTCGATGAAAGATATTCCCCGCAGATAGAAAGACATCAAGAAAGCATCTCTTGCCATCTCTTCTTTTGGAGAGAGTTTCTTTGCGTAATGGGTTGCATCCAAATGCTTAATACTGCTGACAGATGCCACCGGAATTGCTCGCTTACTGGTCTTGGCAATGCCCGTGTAGACATTCTTGAATGGGGCTTGCTGGGTGGCGATACCTTTCTCCACGGCTTTGTTGTAAGTGGCGCGGAGAATGCGCAGATAGAAGGAACTGGTGTTGCTGCATACTTTCGCCACGTTCTTCAAGTAAGCCTCGTATGAGAGCATTTCTTCCGTGCCTATCTCCTTGAAAGAAATGTCCTTGTTGTCCCTGAAGCGCATGAAGCTGTTGAGTGTCGCCTTGTAGTGAAGCATGGTGCGGTGTTGTCCGTTCTTCGTCAACTGTTCGATGAGGCGTTTCATGAAGTAGGACAGTGACTCTTGTTTTTTTCTGTTTCTTGTCATAATGATTGTGTATTTATAAGGTTTGTTGGATGTCTTTCGATTTTTTGTCGTAACTTTGCATAGCATAAAATATGCTGTGGTATAAATAAAAACAACAAGCAAATGCAATACAAAATATACCCGCCGTCGCAAATCGACGCCACTATAAAGCTCCCCGCATCGAAGAGCATCAGCAACAGAGCTCTCGTCATACACGCCCTTTCCAAGGGCGATCTGCTGCCGCAGAACCTCTCTGTCTGTGACGACACGGAGGTGATAGTCAATGCCATGCAGCAGAATCCGCACGTAGTCGACATAAAGGCAGCGGGCACGGCGATGAGATTTCTCACCGCCTACTTTGCCGTGACGCCCGGCGACCACGTGCTCACCGGCACGGAGCGCATGAAGCAGCGTCCCATCCGACTGCTCGTCGACGCCTTACGCTATCTCGGAGCCGACATCGAATACGTCGGCGAGGAGGGTTTCCCGCCGCTCCGCGTGCGAGGAAAGGAGCTTGAAGGGGGCTACATAGAGATTCCGGGCAACGTCAGCTCACAGTACATCTCGGCGCTGCTCATGATCGGTCCGGTGCTGAAGAAGGGCATCTCGCTGCGCATGACGGGAGGCGTCATCTCGCGTCCCTACATCGACCTCACACTATGGATGATGAGGGAGTTTGGTGCCGATGCCGATTGGACGGATGTCGACACGGTCACGGTGAGACCATGTCCCTACAGGCAACGCGCCTACGTCATAGAGAGCGACTGGAGCGCCTCCTCCTATTGGTATGAGATAATGGCGCTGGGCAAGAACAGCGAATCGTCGCTGCGCTTCGAGGGGCTCATGGACGCTTCGAAGCAGGGCGACTCCATCGTGAAATACATCTTCTCGCTGCTCGGCGTGAAGACGCGCTTCGCCTCTACCACGGACGACACGCTCTTCCCCTTGGTGACGCTGAAAGCCCACCAGTGTATGTTGCCGCGCCTTGACTACGACTTCATCAGCGCCCCCGACCTCGCGCAGACCGTCGTCGTGACGTGTGCCTTGCTCGACATCCCATTCCGCTTCACGGGGCTTGCGAGCCTGAAGATAAAGGAGACCGACCGCATCGAGGCGCTCAAGCGCGAGCTGCGCAAACTCGGCTACGTGCTCCGAGACGAGAATGGCGACACACTGACGTGGGACGGTAGCCGCTGTGAGCCGACGCTTGAGTCTATCGACACCTACGACGACCACCGCATGGCGATGGCGTTCGCGCCGGCTGCCATGGTGCGTCCGGGATTGGTCATCAACAATCCGCAGGTGGTCACGAAGTCATACCCGCAGTTCTGGGCTGACCTTGAGAAGGCTGGCTTCAGAATAGAGAAAATGAAATAGTCAATCACTTCACCTTTATATATATATATGCACATACTTATCATTTCCATAATCGTCCTTGGCGTCATTGTCGCAATATTAGCCAAGCTTGGTAAGCATCATGACGCTTCCGACGACCACATCACCGTCGTGGAAACGTGCGCCACGTGCAATGGCACGAATGACAAATGTGAGCAAGACTGCATGATGGAGGCGTCGACGAAGCCAATAGAATACTACGATGACGAGGAGCTCGACCGCTTCCGCGGACGTCCCTCAGATGCTTATGAGGATGACGAGGTGGAGATGTTCAGCGACGTGCTCTACACGATGCGCCCGGACGAGGTGGCGGGGTGGTGCAGAAGCCTCACTCTGCGCGGCGTCAATCTGCCCGACCAGCTGAAGGACGAGACGTTCATGATAAGGGAAGAGGCTGGTAAAAATTCTTAACACACACAATAAACAGCGCATTAGCGAGTTAGTAAAAACGTGAGAATTATTAAGACAAGACATATCGTTCCTCTGCTGCTCGTGGCAATTTTGATTGCCGCGGCGGGATGCTCCACGCAGAAAAACACCGCGAAGACTCGCTGGTGGCATTCGTTCAAGGCGCGCTACAACACCTATTACAACGGCTCGCTCGCCTATATTGACGGTTCGCTGGAGAAGGAGAACGGCAACAAGGACAACTTCACGGAACTTATTCCGCTCTACACCGTCGGCAACAAGAATAGCCGCGAAATCGGAAAGGGAAATTTCGACCGCGCCATAGAGAAATGCCAGAAGACCATAAAACTCCACAGCATTAAGCGCCGTCCGCAATGGACGAAGTCGAGGAAGAAGACGGCAAAGGACATCGAGTGGCTCTCGCGCCGCGAATACAACCCGTTCCTCTGGAAGGCATGGCTGCTGATGGGGCGCTCGCAGTTTTACAAGGGTGCCTTCGACGAGGCTGCTTCCACATTCGCCTACATGGGAAGACTCTATCAGACGCAACCTGCCATCTACGCCAAGTCGAGGGCGTGGCTCGCCAAATGCTACATTGAGGAGGGCTGGCTCTACGACGCGGAGGACGTGATACGCAACATGCAGCGCGACTCTATCCATTGGTCGGCACGCAAGGAATGGGACTACACGTATGCCGACTACTATATACACGCGGGTGAGTACGCCAAGGCTGTGCCTTATTTGCGGCGTGTCATCAAGCATGAGATGCGACGCAAGCAACGTGCACGCGAGTGGTTTCTCATGGGACAGCTCCAGGCTGAACTGGGCAACAACCAGGAGGCAATGAAAGCCTATCGGCACGTGGTGAGGCAAAATCCACCTTACGAGCTTGAGTTCAACGCGCGCATTGCCATGACGGAGGTGATGTCGGCAGGACAGTCGAAGAAGATGATTGGTCGCCTGAAGCGCATGGCACGCTCCGACAAGAACAAGGAATATCTCGACCAGGTGTACTATGCTATAGGCAACATCTATCTCGCACAGCGCGACACCACCAATGCCATCTCTGCCTACGAGCGCGGTGCCGCCAAGGCTACGCGCAGCGGCATAGAGAAGGGTGTCTTGCTGCTCCGTCTCGGCGATGTCTATTGGGACAGGGAACGCTATAACGACGCGCAGCGATGCTACGGACAGGCTATTGGTATGCTCGACAAGGAGCGCAAGGACTATGAAGAACTGTCCAACCGCTCGAAGGTGCTCGACCAACTCGTGCCCTTCACTGACGCCGTACACTTGCAAGACTCCTTGCAGGGGCTTGCCAAGATGTCGGAGAAGGACCGCAACGCTGCCATCGACCGTACTATCGAAGCTCTGAAGAAGAAGGAGAAGGAAGAGCGCGACCGGCAGGCTGAGCAGAACGCGCAGGAACAAATGCAGCGTAACGGGGGCAACGACATGTCGCCTTCCGACATCCTCGGCGGCAAGCGGCCCAACAATTCTTCCAACATGCAGAACGGACAGAATGCGCAGTGGTACTTCTACAACCCTATGGCTGTCAGCCAGGGTAAGGCAGCGTTCCAAAAGCAATGGGGAAAGCGCGAGAATGTCGACAACTGGCAGCGCGTCAATAAGACCGTTGTGGCGTTTGCCAACGAGGAAGCGGAGCTTACTGACGAGCAACGCGACTCCATTGCCCGTCAGGAGGCGGTGGAGGACTCGCTTGCGCAGATTGCCGACAGTGCACAAAACGACCCTCACAAGCGAGAATACTACATGGCGCAGATTCCGTTCACGGAGGAACAGGTGGCGGAGAGCAATAAGATTATAGCCGACGGACTCTACAACTCAGGCGTGATATTCAAGGACAAGCTCAACAATCTGCCGCTTGGAGAGAAGCAGCTCACGCGTCTTGTCGACAACTATCCCGACTTCGAGAAGATGGCTGAGGCTTACTATCATCTGTATCTCCTCTATATGCGGAAGGGGGAGCCAACTGTCGCCAACGGCTACGTCGACCGACTGCGGCACGACTATCCAGAGAGTGAATGGACGACGCTGCTTACCGATCCGCACTTCATAGAGAACGCGCGGCTCGGAGTGCATCTTGAAGATTCGCTCTACGCTTCTACCTACAACGCCTTCAAGGCTGCACGCTATGAGGAGGTGAAGAACAATGTCGCCGTTTCCGCCACTGCATATCCGCTCGGTGCCAACCGTGCCAAGTTTGTCTTCATCGGTGGACTCGGCAAGCTCAACGATGGCGACTACGAGGGATGCCTTGCCGACATGAACACCGTGGTGAGCAAGTACCCGCAGAGTGGCGTTGCGGAGATGGCTGGCATGATTGTGAAGGGTGTGCAGGCTGGAAAACGCTTGCGCGGTGGAAAGTTTGACATAGGCAATATATGGGACAGACGCTCTGTCGTGCTCAGCGACAGCGACTCAACGGCTGTAAAGGAGTTCTCTGCCGACCGCAATGCCAACTTCTCGTTTGTCATTGCCTATCGTCCCGACTCGGTTGACGCCAACCGCCTTCTCTTCGAACTGGCGCGCTACAATTTCACGTCGTTCATGGTGCGCAACTTCGACATTGACATTGAAGACGCCGACGGACTGTGCCGCATGATTGTGAAGGGCTTCCGCAACTATGACGAGGCGTTGCAGTATGCGCGACTGCTGCAAAAGCAGAGAAGCGTGACGCGACTGCTCGGCAAGAGCCGACTGCTCGTCATCAGCGACGCCAACCTGCCGCTTGTGGGCAAGCAGTTCAGCTACGATGACTATGCTGCCTTCTACAACCGACACTTCGCTCCACTCGCCACGTCGGAAGAGCAACTTCTTGACATGCCTGAGGAGGTGACCACGGCTCCAGAACGGCGCGACGACGACAAGCCGAAGGATGACTTCGACGAGGAACGTCCTGCCACGGGCGGCACGGAGACCGTCATTCCCGACACTCCTGCTCCGACCACGGGCGGCACGGAGACCGTCATTCCCGACACTCCTGCTCCGACCACGGGCGG